>Ga0214542_1001851_pt1 | contig 43706 bp, 18 predicted proteins | sample CNSS1metaG_FD_160096 | JGI IMG/M metagenome (GOLD analysis project Ga0214542, IMG submission 160096) | Root nodule microbial communities from cowpea collected in UCLA plant growth center, Los Angeles, California, USA - CNSS1 | ecosystem: Host-associated > Plants > Roots > Nodule | place: USA... | reverse complement strand
GCACACAAAATTTTATATATATATATATATATATATATATATATATATATATATATATATATATATATATATATATATATATATATATATATATATATTTTCAATCTTATAATTTTTTTGTATATTTATTTTTGTATGAATATAAAAGGAAAAGTGGTGTACTGTATATTTTTTCATAACCTATTTTTAATTTGGACTTTATTATTATAAAATTTTCTTTTAGTAATTAAATCTCTCAATTTTAAATTAGATTTTGATAAATTATTTTATTGTCTTAATATTTTTTAAGAAAATAGGTAGATTGATTAAGATTAAAATAATATATTCATTTTTTTAAAAGTAATGAAGGAAAGATACCCGTGAAGATGAATTATAACTTGAAAGTTTCATATGAATTATTTAGAACTTATTTCAGGAAAACGTTCTCAAATATAAATATATTGGATGAGTGGAAGAGAAACAAATTAGATAAACTTATTTAAAATGAGTTTCACGTAACTTCAAAACTATTATTTTTGCTAAGAAGAAACATACAACAAAATTTCAATACTAAATTACATATAATGATTATATTAGTGACAATAATAAAATATATAAATTTTGATTATATTATTTTGATTCCTTAAAATTGTTTTGACAAGATCCATCACCGTTGAGTCCTTAAATGTCACATGCAATCCAAAATGCTCCACATGCAATCTTAAAACTCCAAAAATAAAAGACAAAAGATGAGCTTACTCTGATCCAGATTCTAATGGGTTTGATTGAATATCCTATATGTTTCCTCACTCACTTTAAATATCACAAATATTTTAAATAATATTAAAAGATAATACGATTGAAAAATAACTTTTGCTTCATTAAGTCGAAATACTTAATCTTAAAGTTGTGAATTTTATAAGTTTTCAATTATTAGTCACTTTATATATTTGTGATACTTATGTATTAAGCTTGTGTATTTTTTTTATATGTAATTAATCATTTCACTCGTTCTTATTCAATAATTTTATGTTTAAATTTGAAAATATAGGATTATGAACTCACACTTAAATTGGTGTGACTATGTGAATATCTTTTGTAGGATGAATATCTTTTTTTTAAGTCTTTAATTTTTGTTTGTTGTGATTGTTTTTTTCTTTTTGGTGATCAGGTAAATGATTGCACCCATCACTTATTCATTCATGTGAGAGGTGGGAGCCAATTCTTTATGCTCAATCACTTTCTTATTCATCTCCTAAGCTTTCTCATTTGTCTTCACCAACAATAATTTTAATTTCCCTTCAATTATTTTAAGATTATAAAAAATTAACAGAATACACGGGAATTATTTCTTTATTATTTTTAACCTTAACATGATGTACACCTCATAACTTCTTGTTCAATCTTCGACAACGAAATAAAATACTATTGTTACCTCGTCATCCACACTCATACGTAAACTTTATGTTTGAATTTTATCATTTAGTCGGAATTTTCGAGGTTATCACATAATTTCTTTTCTATGTTTCTCAATTCAATTGGTTTACTAGAATGCTGGTGATTGGATTGAGAAACCAAATTATTATAAATTAATATGATGATTCGGGTGATACCAGTAGTTGGAATCTCACTATGAAACTAAATAAATTATTGGTAAATTATGGTTGATGTATAAAATATATATATACGTGTAATGTTGATAATTAGTTTTCTATTGATGACTGAAATTGTTCATTTTGTCTTTAAAAACTAATGTTCACTCTAGAAAAATGATTTCCACGAAACTATATAAGTTATATATAAAGAATGGAAAGTGGTTGAAATAGTCTTTATTCTACAAACTGTAAAAATCATAATTTTTCATGAACTGAATTGAATTATAGTAAAGCTATTTTATTTATAAGTAAATTTTTAATATTTATCTGTTCGTGGTAAAAATAAAATTAAGAATAATTTAATATGACAGTAAATTTGTCACTTCAAATCTCTGACGTTATGAAAAATCCCTTCGTAACTATCAATGTATAAAATGTATTTAATAGATACAAAATATCATTGTATTAAATCAATCATAATTGAAAAATAACTAAACTTTAAATCTCTAAATCATCAGTTATTTAGAGATATTGAAAGTTAAAATGTCAATCTTATGAATAAATTTAATAGAAGCTACTTCTTTTTACTTTTTTTTTTTTTGTTTCTTAAGATTTGGCTTTTTTGAGTGTTATTTTTTCATAGTTATCTATGCAATTATGAATGAAGTAGCAGAACTTGATGGGGCATGGGAATCATCCAGTGTCCTCGTAGAGTTGTTAAATAACATCGAAAACCATTTTTAAGGCAATAATAATATATAAATAAATTAAATTCTGCAAATTTTATTCAACATTTGTTTCCCTACCTATCCATCTATCAGAGTCCAACGCCACCAACTGAACACAGAACAACATCTGCAACAACCTCTACTTGGTGCTTCCTCTTCACCAAACCTTAAACTTCCACATAACCCAATCAAGTTTCGCTTTAGATTCTCATTTCCCGTCAAACTATATCTTTGTCTCTCTCTTTTTTCTGTACATCATCGGAACCCAAAATATTCCAACTAAACGTTTCTTCTTTTTCATGGCAGATCCTACCCGTCTTTCATTCAGGTTAGATTTCAATCACCCTTATACTCAATTAAACTGGGTCAGCTCTGATTAAGGTTAGTCAATTAAAAAAATGTTTTTTTCTTTTTGGGTTTTCTGGGTTCTAGTTTTACACGCAGTTTGCGATCGGATCCGGTTACAGTGGATAGACTCACAGGGTTTTGATGGTTCTGCCCTCCTTAGTAATCATAAGGGACTTTGAAATGGGTTGTAGTATTTTAAAATCTATTATGTGATGAGGTGAAAACCAAATAAACACCAAATTCGCATTCTTTCCTTTGGTTTCTTGCTCACTCCATCTCCTATTATCTTGCTTGGGGTCCAAGGTTTTTTTCGTGTTTTTTCAGTTATACTGCATTAGTTTATATACAGGTAAAAGCTTAGACTTAAAACAAGTTTCAAATTATTCGTGGCTGTCAGTATCAAGGGTAACTTTTACCTTCTTTTGTCCCTTTTTTAATTTATGTTTTTGGTCCTCCTTTTGTTGTTCTCCACCTGGACAATATTCTCAAGTTTTTAGGTTTCATTCTCTACTCATATAATTTCTATTGATTTTATGTCCTTTATTACAAAATTAAAGTTATCCAATTTTGGTCTTTCGAACACATTCTTCAGTCGGGATCAATGGTTGGGCAATTATTCGTGATTAAAGCATCGAAGAATCCTCTAATTCCTATCTATTATTTTCATTGAAATTTAATGTTGGTGCAAATGTTGTTAAACTATTTAGCTTGCTTATTGTTTCTTTGAAGTTAAAGTGCTATTTTTAATTTTTGTTCCGGGAAAGTGCTCTCATCATAATAATCCATGCTCTGTTGCAGTTCAATCTCATACCTTTTGGTGTATCTCTGATGCAATCAGTTGATGAATGAGAAGAGAAATTCGAAGCGTCCAAAATCACTACCTTACAACATGCCTGTGACAGACTCAAATGAGCCGCAGAATTTTGATGATAACATTCTTTTCCCCGTTGAAGAGATTGTACAATACCCATTGCCGGGATACGTGTCGCCAACTTCAATAAGTTTTAGTCCTGATGATAGTTTAATCTCTTACTTGTTTAGTCCTGATCACTCTTTAAACAGAAAGGTTTATGCTTTTGATCTGAAGACCAATGCACAAGAATTGTTATTCAGTCCCCCGGATGGTGGACTAGATGAAAGTAATATTTCTCCAGAAGAAAAGTTGAGGAGGGAGAGGTTGAGGGAGCGTGGTTTAGGCGTGACACGATATGAATGGGTGAAGACAAGCTCGAAAAGGAAAGCAGTCGTGGTGCCATTGCCTGCTGGGGTTTGTTTCTTTATCCTGACATGCAATTGGTTGAAATTTTGTCTTATGTATTCAGTAGAGAAAAAGTGGTAACAGTTTTTAAGCATACATGTTAAACTTTAATTCCTAATGCTGGTAGTCACATCTCCCAGAAACACATGGACACACAGGCTTACATTACTCTAATAATTTCATCTTGATGCCACCAGAATATTATTTCTGCCCTGAAGTGTAACACCTGCTTGGAACTAGCTGTCAGTATTTAGGTGTTCTATACGAATAAATTGACTGAAGAAGCTTAGAATGCTGATTTTTATATATTTATCTTTTTTTTTTAGGGTGGCCTGTCATTCTGCATGTGCTAACATAGTTGAAAGGAAGTATCTGGAATTATTACTAACCTCTGCAATTTCTTGGTGTACCTGAGTTTGAAAGTTGTTTTAACTTGAATGATTACTGTTGCATCATTGTCATTGGTATTGAGTAGGCTTAGACAAGGCTGACCTGATACTAGTATGGTAATCTTGTTTACATAACAATGTTATATCAAGCTGTTTATACACTGTTGTGCTTTGTATAGGTGTGTTTTAATTTTCTCTCCTTTTGTATTTTATGTTGAATTTGATATTGATTATTAAATTCAAATAGTCAAGTGTCTAATGGTTATTTCTTTTTTCCATATGAGCAGATTTATATTCAGGACCTTTCCCTTTCAAAACCAGAGCTCAAGCTTCCAAGTGTATCAGGTTCACCCATTATTGACCCACATCTCTCACCAGATGGATCAATGCTTGCCTATGTGAGAGACTGTGAGTTGCATGTTCTGAATCTCTTGTCAAATGAATCAAAGCAGTTGACCCATGGGGCAAAGGAACATGGTTTGGTAAGTTCAACACTTGGTTGTTCTTTACTGTATGTTACTAAATGCATTTGAGTTCAATCAAAAGCCGTTGATGATTCTTATATATTGTCACCTGGCTAATTAACCCAACCCTTTTAGATAAAATGTCTTTAAAGAAAAAAAAATAGCATTAAAAGATTGTATGTATGGTAATGTTTATTTTTGAAACATTCCAAGGGTTTCCTGCTTTAGATCAACTGCACATATTATATTTAGTTTTTTTTTAACTCTATCATATGCTTTTGACTTGACATTATTTATGAGGCATTTTACTGCTGAATTTGGTTAAGCCTGGTCCTTCTGTCTTTGCTGCCATTGATCGTCCTGGATGATGGTAGTTTAGTGTGTAGTGTTGATTCTCTTCTAGTTCAATCTAGTACAACTTCAATGTTTTTCTTTTCTTTTTTTTCTTATGAAAATAAGCTAGACTGAATTTGAAAATTGGAACTTCAGAACAGTCAATTATCTTGATGATCCAGTAGGATTTAGGTTTGGACTTGTACATTTGTCATTCATATGATTGCATAAAGTTTTTAGTTTGTTTTTTAGTAGAAGAAATGTTTTTGTTTGACTTTTACATTATTTCAGTATGAGAAAATTTGACATTGGGTGTGGGTTTTGCAGATTCATGGGCTTGCAGAATATATAGCTCAGGTGAGATTTGCTAATATAATGCTTTGCATTCCTTGTACAAATTAGTCCTTCATTCTAGTTGTGACTGAGCAAGTTGCATAATAAATAGGTTTTGAAATGATGGTATTGTTTTCTATATCATTGTTAGCCTGTTAAAATTTTGATTACCTTTGAAGTGCCAAAAATAAACTCTTTTTAAAGCTTAATATGTTATGTCTTGTGGGAATCATTTTTATATTTAACAATAACATGTATTTTTTGGATTTCAGGAGGAGATGGATAGAAAAACTGGATATTGGTGGTCACTGGACAGTAAATACATTGCTTTCACCGAAGTTGATTCTTCTGAAATACCACTTTTTAGAATTATGCACCAAGGGAAGAGCTCAGTTGGTTTAGAGGCACAGGAAGATCACCCTTATCCTTTTGCAGGAGCTTCAAATGTTAAAGTGCGCCTTGGGGTTGTTTCGGTAGCTGGAAACTCCATTACTTGGATGGATCTTCAATGTGGGGGCACAGAACAGCAAAACAACGAGGAGGAATATTTGGCAAGAGTCAATTGGATGCATGGAAACATTCTCACTGCTCAGATCTTGAACAGACACCACACTAAAATAAAGATTGTTAAATTTGACATCAAAACAGGCCAAAAGAAAAATTTGCTAGTGGAAGAAAACGGCAATTGGATCAATATACATGACTGTTTCACACCTCTTGATAAAGGAGTTACCAAATTTTCAGGTGGATTTATCTGGGCTAGTGAAAAAACAGGATTTAGGCATCTTTATCTTCATGATGCAAACGGGGTTTGTTTAGGACCCATCACTGAAGGTGAATGGATGGTTGAGCAAATTGCTGGCGTGAATGAAGCTACAGGTCTGATATACTTTACTGGGACCTTAGATGGTCCCCTGGAGTCCAATTTGTATTGTACTAAACTTTTCATTGATGGAAGTCAACCACTTCAGGTCCCTGTCAGACTTACACACAGCAAGGGGAAGCACATTGTGGTCCTTGATCATCATATGCGAAACTTTGTTGATATTCATGATTCTCTTGGTTGTCCTCCTAGGGTGTTACTGTGCTCATTGGAAGATGGAAGTGTAATCAAGCCTTTATATGAGCAGTCATTTACAGTTCCAAGGTTCAAAAAGCTTCAACTTGAGGCGCCGGAGATCGTTGAGATACAGGCTAATGATGGCACTACACTGTATGGAGCTTTATATAAGCCTGATGCTTCAAGGTTTGGACCTCCACCTTACAAAACTATGATCAATGTTTATGGTGGTCCAAGTGTACAGCTTGTTAGTAACTCTTGGCTCAGTACGGTTGATCTGAGAGCACAATATTTGAGAAACCAAGGCATATTAGTTTGGAAGGTCAGTTCTCTGAATTTTACATGATTATGCTTCACCTTGATTTTGTTTTGCTTACTATTAAATCTTTATGCATACACATTTTGATAACAAATGCATGATGAAACTCAAATGTGAGACATAATTACAATATATTGAATGTAATTTATGAACCACACTAACAGTACACATCTTTAATTATGCAAATCTGAAAATGTTTTCAGCCTTGCATTTCATATTTCCATTTGTGGCAGTACTCTAATGTTCCAAATGTATAGGTTCTTGTCCCTGATGTAACAAACAGGGAAGTTTGCCATTATTGTTACATGTAACATCAAAATACATAGTTTTTGCCTCTATCTTGTGCTTAAACATTAATGTCCTTGTTTACAGTTAGACAATAGAGGAACTGCAAGACGGGGGTTGAAATTCGAAAGCTATCTAAAACACAAACTGGGTCAAATCGACGCTGATGATCAGCTTACTGGAGCAGAGTGGCTTGTGAAACAAGGGCTTGCAAAAGCTGGTCACATAGGGTTGTATGGTTGGAGCTATGGCGGGTATCTCTCTGCAATGACACTGTCAAGATATCCAGATTTCTTCAAGTGTGCAATAGCCGGCGCCCCTGTTACATCATGGGATGGATATGACACGTTTTACACAGAGAAGTACATGGGGTTGCCATCTGAAAACAAGTCAGGCTATGAAAGTGGTTCTGTTATGAACCAAGTGCACCAGTTGAAAGGGAGGTTGTTGCTTGTGCATGGCATGATTGATGAGAATGTTCACTTCAGGCACACTGCAAGGCTTATCAATGCTCTTGTGGCAGCTGGAAAACCATATGAGCTCATAGTTTTCCCAGATGAACGCCACATGCCACGGCGTCACAGTGATCGAGTTTACATGGAAGGGAGGATGTGGGACTTCATTCAGAGGAATCTGTAACATAACTTTTTCTTTCACCTCTACTTTTTGTGTCTAGTTGAATGGACAGAGTAGTTTCTGAAGTTTTTTTTACCCAATAATTGGTTTTATTTCTTCTTGCCTTATACCTGGTACTTTGATGGCTATTTTTGCCCACTTCCCACCTTAAAAAGAAACTCTTCTGGTATCAAAGAACTGAACGAGTCTTTAAAATTCAGATACTGTAGATCTTATCTTATATCCGGATGAGATATTATCAACAGACTAGTTTGATCTAAATTCTGAAATAGGTTGCTTTTCCTAGGCACAAAGAGTTTGATCTAGTACCAAATGAATGCTGTGTGATACTTGTAGCTGTCTACTAAGTATATTTTTGTTGCAAAATTAATAGCCTTCACATATATTAATATCTTTCATCAACTTACCATAACATGCAGATGATCTTTTTCTTCTACTTGAGGTTTAATAATTTGAAACACACATATATATGTGATAATTTTAAATTAAATTGGATACAAATATAGATAAGGGTCATAAGTCTAAATTGTTTCTTAAAGATGTTGTATATACTCTTTTTTTTCTTGTTGAATCCTTTCGGTTGAGGATCCCATTCTTGATGTTTACCTTGTGAATTTGTTGGTTGAAGATCAGTATAAATATGATACACAAACACTGTCAAATAACATAGAATCTAATACACTATAATCATGAGTTTGAAATGAAGAATAATTTTTAGTATTTTTTTTTTTGTGTATATAAAAAAACAAACTTACACTACCAAACAAGTATATAATCACAAATACATCAATATTAATCACATCAAACATTCATACATTAACCATATCAATGAATTGGGTGCTAGAATGGAGATGCAAGAATGATGATAAGTTGAGGATTACAAAAGTGTATGAAACATGACTAATAATATGAATAGTGTCTTTTTAAGGAAGTGATGTTTTAAAGAACTTCTCTGTAGTAAAGCGATGTCATAAAACTGACAATAGCACAAAAAAAAAAAAAATAAGGAATCAGAAAAGAACATGACAAAAATTTGAACTAAACTGTGCTTAAAAGACTCTTTACACGTCTCAAATTCCTGTACCCAAACATTACTTCAAAATTACAAATAAAATGCTAATATGTAAACACTTAGAATATTATGAAAAAATTGCTTTCTCGCATAGTCTAATTTTGTTAGAAAATGAGCGTAAATGGTAATGTGGTTAAGAAACAAATTCCTTTATTACTATGGTTTAAGCTTTAGTCCATTTTATCCTAAAATCAAATTTTTCTTATTTTTATTGATGGTGTATTTTTTAAGGAATTGAATAAATTATTGTTATACAAATGAGTTCATTCTCTAATTTAGTAATATAGTTCTCTTAATTGGAGGCATACCACGTTGACAGAATAATATAATACATGGATCCTAACAAATTTGGGATCCAAGAATTTGCACTTAGCCCCAATTGAGATTCTCCATGAATGAACTTTATTAGACCCACTCCACTTTTCTCTGCATAAACCTTTTCCAAACTCAAAGCATTTGGCACTTTAATAACTAATAGTAAAAGGTTCCATTTAACTACTTCCAATGAGAAATTTACTTTGACGTATGTTTAAAATAATGTTTGGTATGGATACTTTCTATTTCAATTAAGCAATTGTTTTATTTTTGGAATGAAATTCTTGAATAAACTTAACAAATGTTGGTGGTCAAAATGACTAAGTACATGTTGTTAAAGTTTAAAGATTAAATTTGACCAAAATTTTGAAGATGAATAATTTCAATTTTTATAAGATAAAAGACAAAAAACATGTTTAACCCTTACTAAAAATACGAGTTTTAACAAATTTATAATTAAAATTAGTTTAAATAATTTTGTAATTATAATTAACTAGTTTAAATGAATTTTAGTTTACGTAAAAAGAACCAACCTCTCTCTGCATAAATCTTTATGAAACAGAAGATACTATTTATGTGAAATGATTCTAATTTCAAATTCAAATCTAAAACAAATCCCACATAAATAAAGGCACCACCATAGGAATTCTTCATTATCAAAATTAAAATTAGGTAAATTTATGGGATGGGAATTATTATGCTTAGATTCGACAGAAGAAACATATTTAAAAAAATTAATAGATTTTTTCGTCTCAATATATGAGAAATCTATTTAATGTTACTTTTTAATTTCAATTTAATTTTTATTTTATTTAAAAAAGTCAATGTGATTCAACTTAGGCTTCTTCATTTTCTGTATTATGTCCATCATACTTTTACGGTCACCTCCAAAAAAGATTCACGTTTGTTTATGTTGGGTTTATATTTTATCATATGGTTTGGTTATAGTCATTGAGAGATTGTGATTCTATATATATGACATTTGTACTACACATATAAGGCATTTGACACCACTTTTACCCCAAAACCTTAACGGTGTGTTTGGATAAGGCAATTCAAGAGGGTGATTCATTTATTTGGAGAATTTGAAATTCTTTGCAATGAAATGCTTTGTTTGAATAGAGAAATTAAAAAGCATTTAAAATGCATGCATTTTTTTTTGAAGTATTTCAATTAGTTAAATTAGAAGAAATTCAAATACCTTAAAGAAAGGTGGAATTTGAAATTCTTCTCACTTACGGCTTCAGAAAGGAGTTTCCAGCGACAACAAAAATATACGAATGAGAAAGGAAAGTAAGGAAAGAGCAAAGAAGCGCCGCAACGATGTGAGCTTTTAGGGATCTCAGATTGATTTATATAGCCGAGTAAGAGGGTTGTAAAAATTCTATCATTATTTAATTATTTTTAATAAATAATACCAATAATTCAATTTCTTAAAATATAAAAATCGATATAAATTAATATGTGTCATACACACTTAACGAGGAAAACTAAATATATTAATTAAAACATAAGGCATCTACCATATAAAGTTGTAGTAGTTGTTCATCATATATACTAGATTTTCACCTTTAAAACATACCTATCTAAGACAGAAAAAAAGATAATATTAAAACTAATTGTCTCAAACACTTGCTTCCTATGCACTTGAAGATTAGTTTGATTGGTACAATGTTGATTGGACTCAACCCCAAACAGACACAACAAACCCGACAACAATGACAGGTTGGGTTGGCCAAACGATCCAAATGGATCAGACCAATTTGATGACACAAACAGGTCGAGTAGGCCCGATGACCCAAACGGGTCAAGCGAGCCCGACAACCCATACGGGTTGAGCAGGCCCGATGACCCAGACGGGCCCGACGACCTAGATGGGTCAGGTGGACTTAACGAGTTGACGGGCTTGACGACTCAGACGGACGAGGTGACTTAATGACACATATGGGTTGGGTGGGCTTGACAACTCAAACAGGTCGGTCAAGCCCGAGAACCCACACCTCCCAAGTAGACCCGGCGACCAAGATGTGTCGGACTAGCCCAACGACCCATATAGACCTCACTGGCCCTACGACATAAATGGGTTAGGCGGGCCTAACGACCCAAACAGGACTGACGACCCAGACTAGCCGAGTGGACTCGAAGACAGAGACGGGCTGAACCGACTTGACAACCAAGATGGGTCAACGGGTCTGATGGCCTAAGCAGGACAGGCGAGCCCGACGAACCACATGGGTTTGGCAGGCTAGACAACCTAGAGGTGTCGAGCGGGCCTGACGACCCAGACGTGTCGAGCAGGCCCAACGACCCGACCGACCCATGACCCAACAAGCATGACCGACCCGTTTCCAAATTTATCATGAACTCAAAACATAATTAAGCCTAAAATAAGTATTGATAAAATGAAATTTTATCTCTTAAGAAATTCAATTATTTTATCCAAACAAGAAATTGAAATGTAAGATATTTTAATTTCTTTATCCAAACAAGGTAACATGATTTCACTTGAACCCAAACAAAGTTGTCTTTAAGTAACATGACTTCTATGCAATGAAGTTGTGTATGCATGTTTAATTTTCTAAACATTATATAGTTGTGTCAAATTCATGTCATTCAAAGATGACTTTGTTTAGGCTAATTTATTTTGACTCTTGTGTTTTTTCATGCAAAGTAAAATTGTGTTAAGGTGACATAACTTTAGTTTTGTTAGGTGAGTGTTAAAGTAGTGCATGGGCCATGACTTTATTGTCAAAATGATTTGTACCAGGGTTGTGTAAGTGTGACATGACTTTAATATTACTTTGGTTTAAATTAAAGTCATATCGAATTGGTGTAACTTGAAAGTTATAATAGTTTCTACTAAAGTCGTTTAGGATTAGTACGAGTTCAAATTTTTTTATGATTGGAGTTTGCATTTGTTAGATTAAATATTAACTATTAATTATTTATATAATATTATTTATAGAGTACAAAATTATTAATTTTTTATTAAAAACATATAAAAATATTTAATAAAAAAATTGACAATGATCAAAATAATAACAAATATAATGTTTAATTTCTTAAATAATAAAAAAATCAATTATTAGAAAAATAACATTTATTAAAATATGAAAATTAATAAGGTTTGTTTAGAGTTAGCAAGGAAATTAAATATAAGTAAGGCGTGTGTTTAGGGTTCCAATGGAAATTAAATGGTTAGTTGTATGCATTATTATATTTTTTTAATTATTTTGTAGGATAGTGAGAAAAGATTAGTTTATAATTTTGACTTGAAAAAATTAAAAGGAAAGTTAAGAATGAAAAGTAAAATAAAATTTCAAAAATAACATTTGTTACATTAGATAAACAAATTATTTATAAGATGGTGTGTCACAGTGAGATATTCTTCTTCATTTTTTAGGTCTTTTTGGAGGTCATAATGGGAAGTAGCGAATCTTGACCAACAATTATATATTTAATCATTGTCACTAGTATAACAAAAAGTACATAATTTAGTATTGAAATATCTTTGGATTGGTTATTCCCACATTAGAGGACGTTTTCCTAGATTAGTGGTATGAGAGTTATTGGTTCGTCTTAGTGACTAACTTAGATCGTTTTGATGACAACAACACCATAACCACAACAATAGGGGTATAAGTAAAGGTTGTTGGACACCAGGAGATATACATATGAAAATGACTTATCTTTGTGGGAAAATTGTTATAAATAGATCAAGTGTGATTCTAAATCCAACATTAGGTAGAAATGACAAAATCAAATACCACATTAGAAAAAAAATTAACATAATGTCTTGAGGTCTTGGATTAAAAGTGATGTTAATTCCTTATATGAGTTAGGCTCAATGTGGCAGATATATAATCCCTCCCTAATAATAACCCCTTCGAAAGAGAAAAAAAAAAAGGTCACGTTCAAAAAAATTAATTTGAAACTCCTCATATGTTATTTTTTGAATTTTAAAAAGACATTCTTTCCGAGTGAACAATTAAATGGTTACTATCATTAGATAATTAGTATCATACTTTAAAATAGATAAAAAAGTTGAATTTGTGTTGTTTTTATATTCGCATGTAACTTCCATTTTATCATTATTAAAAATAAATTTTTCTTTTTTTCTTCATCAATATGCTTATTTAAAAAAAATATCAAGATTCAAAAAATAAATTAACAGAATTAAAAATGAATAACATTTAACTTTTCTTCTTATATTTATAAAAAAATTATTATACAAAAAATTCATGAGATAAAAAAAAATTAGTACTATAAAATTAATATTTTGGACAAGAAAAAGTTACTTTTTCACTTTTTTTTTTCCTTTAACAATCAAACATAACAATTAAGAAATAAAATGAGATTGAATTTAACATTCTTTTCTTAAAAAGAAGAGGATATATAAAAGAGTGTTCAATGATAATTTGTAAGAATTTCAAAAGACAAAAAAAAACTAACTATTTTATTCTTTATTATTTATTAATATTAAATGACGTAATTTATAAAAAATAAAAGTAAATCGAACTTAATTTCAATAAAGAAAGAAATAAAAATAAAATAAAAATAAAGGAAATTTTTTAAGATTTTAAAACTAATAAGTAAATAGAATATTAATTAATATAATTAATATAAAATAAAAATATGTTTTTTTACTTTTTTAAAATTTATCTTTACTGGACTAAAATCCGCTATGAACCCTTCTAAATTCTATTTTTATAAGTATCAGTTTGAAAAATTCTATACAACTGAAATTTATAACAAACTTTGAATTTTATTTGGTTGTAATTGAATATTAAACGTGTTTGATGTAACTGGATGACCAAAGTTTTATGACCTATCATTTTCCAAAAGTATCACAAAGAACTGTGGTAGAACTTTTACTCTTAATTTAAAAATCCATTAGCAATAAACATTATTATTAAAGCATTTTGTTTAATTTACTAGCTTCATTTATTAGAGTACACTTAAAAAACTATAAAGGAAATTGGATGGTTAATTTGTACATTGAGTTGGGATATGTAATTTGAATTTTAATTACATATAAAAAATAATTTTAATTCAAACTATTAAACATATATTAATTTGTTACATTTTTTTTAATCAAAAGATCATAAATAATTTTATTATAAAAATAGTATTTGGACATAAGTCTATATTACTATTTCTAAACCTAAAAATTAGATCAAACAATATAATAATTACAAAACTTACTAATTGAAATCTTTGTCACATGAAAAAGAAAAACAGAAAGTCATGTTTTATAAAAAAATAAACTTTTAACGAAAAGCAAATAAATTTTATTTTTTCATAAACCTTAATCTAGATACTTCTAATGCGTAAGTTATGTACGCATTCAAGAGTTCTTTTCCTAACATTAAAAAGATGATAATGACAAATAATGTATCACTACTGTCTGTTTTAGACACACGTAAGAATAGTACATAAACGCGTAAATAATGACTGATACATTAAATTTGTTATATATAAAATCAAAATAACAAAATAAAAAACTTTTATAAATATTTATTAAAATAAAATGAAATATTATATTTATTGCGTTTTCTAGGAAAAATGTTAAAAGACATATAAGAAAACAATAAGCACAACTAAAAGAAGTAATTATTGATATAGAACCTCTCCTTGAAATAAATACTATACTAATTTTTACATGTAATTAATTCTTTATTCATTCCACCAAAGCAAAGTAATTAATATTTACCTAATCTACATGAAAATTATTGTTAATTATTTTTCAACTGTATTTTTTTTATCTCTTTATTACTTATTAATATTGATTTTTAAGAGATTAGTTATTAGACAGGAATTTGTTTTTAATTATTTATTTTTATAAATCACACAATCACCTTTCAAAATAGAATAAAATCTGATATTACTTACAATAACATTTTTATGATAATTAAAATAAGAAAATAAAGTTATTTAAAAATAAAATAGTGTTATCTGTTATGTATCAAAATATAAATCCCTTAACTTTACAAGTTTTATTCATATCACGACTTTATTAATATTTTTCCTTGAATGGTAAGTAAATAGTTTCTTACAAAATCAGTAGAAGTATGTTTTTTTTTTATTAATTAAAGACCGAAACTCTCCTGATTTATAAAATTTATTGAAATTTTTTTAATAATATAAGATGTTAAAGGTAAAATTTCTTTTACCAAATAATATTAATATTAGTTCCATTATTCAGTGTTTTACTATAGAAATGTTAAATTTCTTATTTTATTTTAAATATTTATAAAAATATAAAAATATATTTAAAAATAAAAATATCATACAACTTCATAATTACATTTTGAAAATAAATCTCTTGCCTTTACATCTTCCTTCTGGTAGGTGTAATTAGCAAGTTTTTAAAATCTACCGATTACAATAAATAAATGTTAAGAGTATCATTATATATTTTAATAAAATTTATTATTAGTTTACAAAATTGACCCATCAAAATTTAAAATGTTGAGGTAAAATATATCCAATGTCTTAAATAAAATAGTAAGATACACTATATTATTTAAAACTTAAATATAAATAAATAATAATAATAATCACATGTATGGGAAAGAATTTTATCCTAGCAACAGTATTCTAGAAGTGTCCTTACACAATTAACTACGGTTTCGTATGTTTCAAATTAATTATTCATTTGGTGCTAGAATTGTTCAAAATCCTGCACTGATACATTACGTGGGGACAAGGCTAATGTCTTTAATTAATTACTAAAAAAAATAAAAAAAATGCAACGTGTTTTAAACTTCGGTCACAAGTCTATGTCTATAAATGGCACTCCCCTTTCGAAACCGTATTTCTGATACTGTCTGTCTCAATTTTCTGCACGACACTGACTCACTGAGTTGCGTTCTTCCTGGAAAATTAGGAATCTGAGAACATTAGAGCAATGGCGCTTAATTTCTCCTATCACAATCATCGCATATGAGTCTCCTCTTCCATCTCGCTTCACTCTCTGTAAGTCTTCTCTTCATTTATTTTTATTTCCTTTGGTTTCAGATATTTCTTTTTTCTTTTCTTCTAAGATTCGTCCCGTGGATTGTGTTTGTCAGCATATGTAGCTTTTTTTATAAGAAGCATATTTGAGAATTATGGAAAATATCTGTCTTATTTCACCTAATTCAAACAATTGTCTCGTTTCGTTGGCATGTTGTTGGAAATTGTTTCGTTTTTCTGTGCTTTTTGTATTTTTTCTGAGTTTCAACTGATTTTTATGTACGAATATTGGAATTCGAGAGTTATGTTTTTGTATTTAGTTCGTCCAGTTTGATTAGTTTGTCCGATTGAATGTTTCTTCTTTGTTTGGAAATTAAACCGGATGTTCTCCATTTCACTGATAGCTAGGTTTACGAGTGGATGAAGAGGTTCTTCTTCTGTTTTACTTTATTTTTCCTTTCCTTGACTATCATTGTCTCCTCATGAAGATCTTCTTCCCTTTTGTAGGGAAATTGGAGTCCAATTTGCAGGGAATCCCTCCTTCCTTTCTCAGGATCAACGAAATTTCCTAAGCATAGATTAAAAGACGACAGACATGAAAAAAATCATGTACATGTAATCAATTCACGGAGATATGTGATCAGCTGTTATTCATTTCTGTAGATTTGTGTTTTCTGAAAGTCTTGGTTTCTCGGGAAAGAAACTTAGATATAGATATACTAGGTATGTAGTTCTTGTTTGCTGCCTAGTTTCAGGCATGAAGAGAAAAAAGGCAGTTGAGGCTATCCTTTTTGTGATTTCCTGTTAAATATCTGATGGGAAACGGTTGAATTTTTCTATTGGTTTTGAGTTTCATAACTTGTTTATTTTTGAGCCAGCAAGATTCTGAACCTGTAAATTGATAATGGCTTGTGTGGCACTTCGTCCTGTGCGTGAAGAATCTTTCAACGCTGGTGGTAAATTCACCGGCTGTTTCAGTCCTCTTTTGAGGGACTCAATTTTGATTTACCTAACTGTTGGTGGATCTGTGATTCCTTTGCGTATTATGAAGACAGATTCAATTGCTTCGGTGAAGCTGAGAATTCAAACCTTCAAAGGATTTTTCGTAAAAAAACAGAAACTGGTTTTTGAAGGGAAGGAGTTGGCTCGTAACAAATCCTGTATCCGTGATTATGGGGTTGGTGATGGGAATATTCTGCACCTGGTGCTGAGGCTTTCTGATCTCAAAGCTATTACAGTTAAGACTGTGTGTGGAAAGGAGTTTGCGCTTTATGTTGAGAAGAGTAGGAGTGTCGGTTATGTAAAGCAGCAGATTGCAAAAAAAGGGCAAGGGTTAGTAGATCTCAAGGATCAAGAACTGATATGTGAGGGTGAGGCACTTGAAGACCAGAGGCTTATTGAGGATATATGTAAGGACAATGATGCTGTAATTCATTTTTTGGTCAGAATATCAGATGCCAAGGTAAGGACTAAACCAGTCGAGAAGGATTTTGAATTATCAATTGAGGCATCGTATGTACACAATCTGGTGTCAAATTTACATGCAGACCAGTTAGGGCCAGTCTCTGTAACAAATGAGATCCTGGAGAGGAATCAATTGTCAAGGGATTATCTTGTGGAGCCAATTATTATGAATTCCAACATGAAAATTCCACCAGTGATTCACAAGATAATTAAGATGACTTTAGAGGGGTTAGAAAATGGCTGTAAACCAATTCAATCTCCAGAGGGATCAGGAGGAGCGTATCTCATGCAAGATTCATCTGGCTTGAAGTATATTTCTGTTTTCAAACCCATTGATGAAGAGCCAATGGCAATTAATAACCCTCGAGGCTTACCTATTTCCGAGGATGGTGAAGGGCTAAAGAAAGGTACACGAGTAGGGCAAGGTGCGTTGAGAGAAGTTGCTGCTTACATTTTGGACCATCCTAGGAAAGGGCCACGCTCATATCATAACAATGATGAACCAGGATTTGCTGGAGTTCCACCCACAGTCTTGGTTAAATGCCTGCATAAAGGATTTCATAATGTTGAAGATTATCAAAATGTTTCAGGTAATGCTAAAATAGGATCGCTTCAGATGTTTATGAGGAATATTGGAAGTTGTGAAGACATAGGTCCTAGTGCTTTTCCAGTGGAAGAGGTACACAAGATCTCTGTACTGGATATCAGGTTGGTCAATGCTGATAGGCATGCTGGCAACATTTTGATTTCCAAGGATGGTGAAGACGGTCATACAATCCTCATTCCAATTGATCATGGCTATTGCTTGCCTGAGAGCGTAAGTCCTCGAACAATATAAATGCATCTGTACTATTTTGATCTGAACGGATATTTTAAGCTGTGGTGTCATCGGCAGCCATGTCGTGTCATTCTTAATTCTACTTCTAATGGGTGTCAAATTCAGAGTTATTGCTAAAAATGCTGTAAAATTCTGAGTGTAACTCTTGGATTATATTTGCCACTGATCTTAGTGTTATTTGCTTAACAGATTACTGTTACAATTATGCGTGAATATTTATTTTCTGAGATTTTCATTGGCATTATATTGCATGAGAAGTAAGTGTTGGCTCTTTAAATTCACTACACTTACGAACATCTTCTGATTTTTATTGGTTACTTCTACTCGTCCTGATTTCTTGTTATTGCTCAGTCATCCATTGTTGAAATTACTTTTCATAGCAAAAACATTACAATCATTTTCAGCAATGCCTATCATTCACACTTAAATTCTTTTCAATAATCTCAAATTGATTGGTTTCTATCTCCTTTTCATTGTCTCTATTCCCTTGGTTGGTTATTTGCAATCCTTGCCGATAATGTGTGAATATATAGTATGCAATATGTTGTCCTCTCATACTTAGTGTGCATCTGGTATTACCTTTTTAGGAAAATAATCGTTCCTTTTCTCCAAAAAACTCTCTCGTAAGTTAAAATACGAAAAATTCATCATAATATGTTGATAAAAAAAACATGCAATCTGGATTGTTAATGGTTTTCTGATGTTTTCTAAATCAGAATGTGATTATTCTACATGGCAAAGGCCTTGGCAGCGTACTGTATGTAGTTGTTATCAATTCCTCTTTGTCTGTAGTTATTCTTAAAAGGAGTTAAATTTTTTAGCATTTGTTAAAAGTTCGGCAACCGTCTTCTGTTTCCTCTACTCATTCAGTTGTTCTAATATATCCTCATTTGCAGTTTGAAGACTGCACTTTTGACTGGTTATACTGGCCACAAGCTAAGGAACCTTACTCTGCAGACACCATTGATTACATAAAATCTCTGGATGCTGAAGAAGATATAAAACTTTTGAAATTCCATGGATGGGATCTTCCTCCCAAGTGTGCCCAGATACTTCGTATATCAACCATGCTTCTTCAGAAAGGTGCAGAGAGAGGACTCACTCCTTTTGCCATAGGAAGCATCATGTGTAGAGAAACACTGAAGAAAAAATCTGTGATTGAAGAGATTGTGCAGGAAGCTGAGGAAGCTGCATTTCCTGGTGCAAGTGAAGCTGCATTTCTTGATCTCGTTTCAGTGATCATGGATTGTCATTTGGATGAGCTATTCCAGTGACTGAATAATACATAATAATTCCGATACTTATTCCTACTATATTCATAATATACTGACAAAGTGATCTTGCTTCTTCGTCATCCAAGAGGATCCCTCAAACCCGTTTAGTAGACTCTGGTTGAAACTTGCTTGATGACGGTGCTATTTGCAATATCCACTTCTCTTTATAATATATATATATATATATATACATCTCAACATGGAAAATATCTGAAAGTTTATGAAGGTATGTACAATATTATCCCTTTGTTATTTATGAATATGGATTTGTTTAAATAAAGTTGTACTTTGTAAAAATAAATCTCTTGTGTTTTTTTTTTCTCTTATTGAAAGGCCTAAACCCCAAAATCTGAAACTGAAGAAAAACCCAACCAAATGATAGAGATCAAGATAGACAAGTTTTAGTTGAATTAAAGTCTACATGCATTTTAAAACATGTTTTGAATTTAAAAAAAATGAAAATAAAAAGTGAAGTTGTATTTCGTATTTTATTTCAAAATTAAAACTCCATAAAATTGTAACAATATACGACAATATTTTTGTGATTAGAATTGTGAGTTGCTATTACTGTATAATTAATAGCACAATTATACACTTTAGCTTATAATTTATTTGAAAGTTCCTGTTATGGTGTAACAGCAGCTTTTTTTTTGGAACATATATTTTAATTTTCTTGTTTATTCAACCAAACTAATTAAGATTCAGTGTATGTAAATTTGTACCCAAATAATTGGAGGAGCGTTATGTTTATTTTTCCTGATACAGTTAAATTATGAAAATAACTTGAAGTATGCGCCTTGGTGGTATTATAAATCAAGAACTTGGGGATTTCAAACACATTTTCAATCATCGCTATTTCTATGACGGTAATGATTTGACTAGAAGTAGTACTCCTTTTGTTTTTTTAATTCTTGAGGTTTGGAACATTTTTATTTTTTATTTAACTATCATTTTGGAGATGACATTAATTATTTTTGTCAATTATATTTTTATACGTCTTATCTAATATTTAATAACTTTAAAATTATTAAAAATCTTATAAATTATAATCACAAACGTTACTAAAACTGAGGAATTGGCAAATTGACGATAGTAACAGAGAATTTCGTGAACATTTTTTCATCAAATAGGAATAAAATATTCCTTTGCATTGTCAAGTTGAAGTTAGAGAATATATTAATTTACGCGAAAATACCTTCCAATCGTGAGTATTCATTATGTAGAACACAGACGAAAATAAGTATTTTGTTTTCTTATATTTTTATCATATGTTATCTATTACATTAAAATTAATTTTATTTAACGTTGATTTGATCTACTGAATACGATGAAAACACTTGGTTGAAAAATCATTCCATTCTTTAAAGTAAGAAACGTAAATTGGTAGTGCCACTTTGATTTCAGTCAATTTCATTTCATAATACGTTCATTCATTTTTTATACTATGAAATCATCATTTTAACGAAGAAAAGTTGATGGTAGATTGAAACTTGTTAGTATAAGTGATTTACTATTTTGAATTTCTTAATCAAAATACGAGGTTGCATGTCCCACTTAAACATAAAATCCGAATTAAAATTATGACTTTATCTAAAAAAGGTAAATGAACTAATTCAGTATTAGAAGGGATGTTATACCTCTGATTACATAAAAAAAAAGGCTGATAATAGAATTTTGTTAGTATTTAATATTATTTTTACTCGTAAAAATGAAACACGTGTAAAAAAATTAGAATATTCCACGCACTTGATTAAAGAGCCTTATAAGAAAGTGTTAATATGAACATAAACATAAAAGTGGATGGGAGTGGGACAATAGAATCAATTATAAATCGAGAATGGACCCCTTGTGTTGTGAAAACTACATACCTTATCTAATATGTCTCCATTCATTTCATTAATCCCTTCGAATGCATCATGCATTCTCCTACGAAGTTTCTACGCAATTCCCCCACAAATAAGACAATCTAAACTTCCAACATTTAACATTAAATCACAAAAAAAAATAATTAATTTTTCCCAGCTGTCATCTAACCTAGACATATTATATATATTTCTGAAATGTTGACAAGAAAGATTTATTTATAAGCTTTTAGGGATAATGAATCATGCATTTGATTTGTGAGAGTGAAATTCTGCTAAAAATAGTATAGCTTTTATTAGTCCGTTAAAAATTATAACATTTCTGAATATTAGATTTATATATTGGAGGAATCTAAGATCTCACATGAGAATTAAGACTTTGCGATTGTCTTAGTAAGTCTCATATTTCATATAGCTTTGTTTATTGAACACACAATGTATGTAGAGATTTAGCTGTAGACAAGTAGGGTAGGCAAAATTTTTTATCAATATCTGTTCGAAGTCCTACATCGACTAGAGATAAGACTAATTCACAATAGATAAGTGGGCGCAATCCTTACCTTACAAGTGGATTTTGTGGGGTTGAGTTAGGCTTAAAACGCACTTCGTATCAGAGCTAGGTTAGAACCCTATCCTAGCGAGTTTTCTTGGACACTCTGTTCTACCCGATATAACAACTTTACATTAAAATAAATTGAAGTCTTCATTCCTAATATGACTTTATTTTCAAAAGAAATTAAAAAAATATTGAAGCCTATGATTTATCTCATACAACATCACATTTGACTTTACCTTTTATTTTATCAAATGAGGTCAATTTATTTTGCATTTCCTCAATAAAGTTCAATATTTAAAATATTAACATATAGGGTGAAGTCGTGCAGATCCGTATGAATTTAAAGGGTGAAGTCATATCACCAACACAATTTCACTTTACGTGTAACACCTAGTTATGTAAAAGGTGAAGTTATATGAGTTAAATAAATTTTTTAACTTTTTTTTTAAAGTAAAGTAGTCATAAGATTGAAGACTTCAGTATTCCTAAGTGGAGTTGTTAAGGGATGACAACTTCAGTTGGATTTTTTTATTCTATTATGTCTTTTTATTTAATTGAATTAATATTTAAATTAATTTAATAAATTGAATATATTGCAAAGATAATAAAGCAAGTAAAACATCTAGTGATTTATATTAATAAGAACTTGAGAAGATTAAATATAATTAAAATAAAATAATTAAAATGAACATACATTATCAAATAATGATCCCAACATAAATATATATTTATTTATGTAAATCAATGTCGTAAGGTGACCTTCGTTGTCTTCTAAGTCTACCAAACATTATAGAATAAAAATTAAAAACAAATAAAAAGAAGAAGTCCAACTGAAGTCGTCACCTCCATAACGACTTCACTTTTAAAAAAAGTGAAGCCTTCACTCTTATGACAACCTTATATTAAAAAGTTGAAGCCTATTTAGCTCATACAACTTCACTTTTGAAAAAATTGGGTGTCACAAGACATGCGATAAGACTTCACTTTTTAAATTCCTATGAGTCCACACAACTTCATCCTATATGGTAATATTTTTAAAAACTGAACCATATTGCATAAATACAAAAGTAAATTGACTCAATTTAGTAAATAAACCAACTTATCTTGGTCGTCCATGGAAACTTTACGCTAGAAGCACCTACATGCTATCCTACATAGAGGATCACGTGCGCCCACATGGGTAGCTAGAGTAGAACACACTGTCATTTGGTTTAGACACATTGTAGAATACACGAATTTTGGGTCAAGCGCGACCCTAGAGCAACAAGTGAAATGGGTCGGGTATCGGGCCACCGATTCCACTACTAAAGCTTCTAGATTCAAAGTAAGAAAATTCATTTGGTCTCATTGTGGTTGTCGTCTATCAGAGTTTCATTTGTAGTTGGGTTATCGACATGAAATAATGTTCCACTGTCACTTATTAGTGTAACTTAAGGATAAATCAAGTAAAAGATATGGAAAAGGTGATTTTATTCATTAAACTAAATATAAATAAAAGGTAGAAAATAATGTTATCACCACTGTAGATACCTTTTGTTATTGGTCTCCAATTTAAACCAAACCAATCTACCAATATAATTTTATAGATATTTTATTGTTGACTGTACTAAAGTACAATATAGTTTTTTATTTTTTTAACCCAATTATCATTACAAAGAATATAATCTAACAATGTTTTAATGTGATATATAGTTTTTTTTTACCTCTCTTCACTCCATGTCAGAGCACAACTTCACTTTATGCATGGCACCCAATTTCTCCAAAGTGAAATTGTATGAGTTAAATAGAATTCAATTTTTTTTAAAGTAAAGTCGCCATAGGGGTGATGACATCAACATAATGTTTTTTGTGATTTTTTTAAATTTTTATTTTATCATGTTTATATTTATTTTTAATTTATTTATTTAATAAATTTAAGATTTAAAATTAATTTAAATAATTGAATACATGACAAAAAGCAAGTAAAACTTGTAGTGATTAATATTAATAAGAACTTGAGCAAAATTAACAATAATCAAAATAAAAAAAATTGAAATAAATATACGTTATCAAATAATGATCCCAATATAAATATTTGTCTATGTAAATCAGTGTCACAATGTGAATATTGAGCTCATACAACTTAACCTTTGACCATAATTGGGTGACGTATAAACTGAAATCGTGCAGAGTGATACAACTTCACCTTTTAAATTCGTACGAGTTCGCACAACTTCACCTTGATGGTAATATTTTTGAAATCGAACCATATTGCATAAATACAAGGACACCATGTATGTCCAATCCAACAATCAATTTTTGCGCGAATGCGACATTTATGGGACCGTCGACTTCATATTCAGCAATTTGTCATTGTTTTCCAGAACTGTAGTCTTTGGGCCCGTAAGCCCATGGTAAAACAAAAGAACACCATTACGGCCTAGAATCACAAAGACTCAAATCAGAACACAGACATTTCCATCCACAATTGTCGGATCCTTGCCACATCGAATCTGGAAGCATCCAAGGGTAGCTATCCCAAATATTTGGGTCATCCCTGAAAACTTTATGCTAGAACCGTCTACATGTTATCCTACATAAGGGATCACGTGCAAACACATGGGTGGCTAGAGTAGAACACATCATAGTTTGGTTTAGACACAATTTACTATGAGGAATACATGAATTTTGGGCCAAGTGTGGCCCCAGAGCAACAAGTGAAATGGTCAGATATCAAACCATCAATTCCACTCCTAAAGATCAATATTCATGGTAGGGCAATTCAATTAGCTTTGTTGTGATTGTCGTCTACTGTATAGTTGTTGACATGCATGAAATAATTTTCAACTACCAATGTAGACATCTTCTATTTGGTTAACAATTTAAACCAAGCCAAATTGCCAATATAATTTTATATATTTTTTATTGGTGATATAAGTATTTTTCCTTTTCTCACTCGATGTTGGTGTTGTCATCGTTGATGTTATTTATCAAAAGAGGTCAATTTATTTTTGCAATTCCTTAATGGGTTACGTTTTGAAAATATTACCATATAGGGTGAAGTCGTGCAAGTTCGTACGAATTTAAAAAATGAAGTCATATCATCCGCCACAACTTCAATTTATGCGTGACACTCAGTTTTGTAAAACGTGAAGTCATATGAGTTAATAGACTTCAACTTTTCTTTCTAAAGTAAAGTCATCATAGGAGTAATGACCTTTGTTGGATTTTTTTTGTGTGTTTTATTTTTAATTTTTATTATATTATGTTTATGATTATTTTATGTTTTTTTATTTAAATAATTTAATTTTTAAATTTAATTTACTTAATTGAAAACATGACAAAAGTCTTCACTCCGATAAGGACTTTACTTTAAAAAGAAATTAAAAAGATTGTAGCCTACTTAGTTGAGACAACTTCACCTTAGATAAAATTGGGTGTCACGTGTAAAGTGAAGTTTTGATGAGTGATACCACTTCAACTTTTAAATTCGTATAGGTTAGCATGACTTCAATCTATATTGTAATATTTTTAAAATTGAACCCCATTTCATAAATACAAAAATAGATTGACCCATTTAGTAAATAAACCCACTTATATGGGTCGTCCATGAAAACTTAAGGCTAGAACCTTATACATGCTATACAACATAAGGGACCACGTGCACCCACCGTGGGTGGCTGGAGTGGAACGTACCATAGTTTGCTTTAGACACATTGTAATAGGGTGAATACATGAATTCTGGACCAGGTACAACCTTGGAGCAACATGGGAGAAATGAGTCTGGTATCAACCAACAATTCCACTATTGAAACTTCTAAATTCACGGTATGACAATTCATATCTCGCTCGTTGTGGCTGTTGTCTACCAGAGTTTCATTCGTAGTTAGGTTATCAACCTGAAATAATGCCACACTGCCACTCTACACACTTTCCATTTGTTCACAGTTTAAACTAAACTAATTTGTCAATATAATTGTATAGATAATTTATTGGTGATTGTACTGAAATACAAAATAAATTTTAGTTTTTTTATCCGATAATGATAACAAGGAATATAATGTACAAAGCGTTTGAATGAGATATATAGTTTTTTTCCTCTCCTTGCTCCATATCAAAGCTGTTATAGTTGTCGTTATTTGCCAAATAATGTCAATTTAGTTTTGCATTTCCTTAATGGGGTTCAGTTTTTAAAACATTACTATATAGGATGAAGTTGTGCGGGTTCCTACGAATTTAAAAAGTGAAGTCATATTATCTGGTACAAGTTCACTTTATATTTGACACCCAATTTTTGTCTAAGGTGAAGTCATATGGGTTAAATAGACTCCAACTTTTTTTTAAGTAATGTCCTCATAGAACTTAAGACTTTAGTTTTTTTTTTTAAGTGAAGTCACCATAGTGGTGATCACTTTAGTTGTTTTTTTTTATCTTTTAAAATTTTATTATATTATTTTTATATTTATTTTATATTTAATTAATTTAATGTTTTAAATTAATTTAACTAATTTAATACATGACAAAAATAATAAAGCAAGTAAAACCTACAGTGATTCATATTAATAAAAACTTGAGGAAAATTATAAATAAATAAAACAAAATAATTTAAATGAATAAATAGTTATCCCAATATAACCATTTATTTATGTGAATAAGTTTTGCAAGATGATCTTCTTTATTGTCTTCTAGATCTTCAGGCTCATATTAGGCTCATATACCGAACATACTAAAATAAAAGTTAAAAAGAAATAACAAAAATAATAGTCGAACTGAAGTTAATCATGTCATATCTATGACAACTTCTCTTTAAAAAAAATTTGAATTTTTCACTCGTAGGACAACTTTACTTTAAAAAGAAATTAAAAAAAAAAATTAAAGACTGTTTAGTTCATACAACTTAAAGTAAAGTACTCTTAGATACCACGACATCACCTTTTAAATTCGTACGAGTCCGCACGACATCCCCATATATGGTAATATTTTGAAAAACTGAACCTCATATTATAAATACAAAAGTAAATTGACTCAATTTAGTAAATAAACCCACTTATTTGGGTTGTCCATGGAAACTTTACACTATAACCATCTACATGTTATCCTATATATATAGGCGATTATGTACATCCACAGAGGCGGAACTTCAGCTTGACAAGGGGGAGCTGGCTCGCCCAAGATTTTTTTTTCTTTTATATATATATATATATATATATATATATATATATATATATATATAAAGTAGTTTTAAAAAGTTTTATTTAAATTTAAAAATCAAGTTTTCTTTCTCTTTTATAATTTATTTTATTTCTTTATTTGATTTCTTTCTTTTCAGTACTTCCGTCTATTTTTTTGTTCTTCTTTCTATTCCAATTTTTATCATCAATCTCTTATCATTTTCAAAATCAAACGACACCACAACAAAATTGAGAAGTTAAGGAATATTTTGGATCGAACAATTTTTTCTTTTGAGTAAGTTCATTTTTTGCCCTATTTCTTTGAAACAATATGTTTTCCTCTAGTACGTGGCTTTTCTATGCTCTAGGCATATTATGAACATAAAATCATGACAATATTTAGAAGGTGTTAATTTTCTTAAAATATTGAGTCTTGGTTTTGAGATTTAATTTGGGGTATTCATAATTTTATCTTTTGCTAAATAGGTAAGAGGGGACAAATTTATATTAGAAAAATTATGATAAAGAGTAGAAAAATTGATTCTTTTTATAAGAGGAATGTTTGTGATGAAGATGAAAAAAATGCATTTATGTCATCTAAACTTGAAAAACTTTACTATAAACCAAAAATTAAAGAAAATGAAAAACAACTTTATAAAGTTACTAGAGTTACATATAATGAATTTAAAAATACTTTCTCAAATTGGACAATACCCACCAAATCAAATTGATAAGGTACGAATGACTTATCTAAAATGGAGTCCATATCATATGGATCTAGAAAATTATTTATTGTCTAGTAAATATGGTTATCCAAAAAGATTTCAATACACATGGTTTAGCTTATTTTCTTTATGGTAAGAGTATTCGGTATTCGTCATTAAAAGATATTGCATATTGTTTACCATGTTATCTTTTTAGTAGAAAAACAAGCAGACGACATGACTCAAATGTTTTTATTGTTACATGCAATTGAGTTGATTTTCGTTGAATTCTAATTGACATTGAGTTGATTGTCATCAACATGTTTTATCTTTTTTTGAGTGTTTTTTTATAAGTTTTAAAAGTTTTTATAGCAAGCACAATGATAATCTATATTCCAAAGGATATTACAACAAACTTCATTTTTGATTATTATTCAAGTTTTTAAAAGTTACCTATAGTAACTTTTATTTTTTTTTAATATATGATTGTTGATAATAAATTATATGTTACACTTTCATAGATATTATTATCACATTTTTTGGATTCTATTATCGTATGTGCTTGTTTTGAATAGAGAAAATAATGTGAAAAAATAATTTTTTTTAATATAAAAAATATAATTTGGACCCCTTAAAATTTTGGTCTAAGTTCCGCCATTGTGCATCTACATAGGTGATTGGAGTGGAACACATCGTAGTTTAGTTTAGACACGTTCTACTATGGTAAATACATAAATTACAGGTCTGGTGCGGCCCTCGGGCAATGATTTTGAAAATATTACCATATAAGATGAAGTCGTACGGGTCCATACTAATTTAAAAGATGAAGTCTTATAAGTCAAATAGACTTCAACTTCTTTTGTGTTTTTATTTTAATTTTTATTCTATTATGTTTATATTTATTTAAATAATTTAATGTTTAAATTTAATTTAATTAATTAAAGACATGACAGACAATAAAACAAGTAAAACTTGTAGTGATTAGTATTAAGAAATTGAGAAAAATTAAAAATAATAAAAATAATATAATTGAAATGAATATACATTATCAAATAATGATCCCATTATAAGTATTTATCTATGTGAGTCAATGTCGCAAGGTCACCTTCAGTGGCAGAATTTGAATAAAAATTTTAGGGGTGCCAAATTTAATTTTTTTCTATATAAATTTTTTTAGTTAAATAAAAAACTCTTTATTTTCCCTGCTTAAATCATTTTCATATAGTGATTTACGTATGCACTTTTCAATTTCTAATATTTCTAATTCATTGAATTCACGCATTTTTTAATTTCTAATATTTCTAATTCATTGAATTCACGCGACAATGATATTTTAATTTCTATTCCAATTCAAGATTATCCAATTAATTCATTATCTACAACGGAATTTGTAATACAACCTAAGATATATCTATAAATTTTACCATATGCAACAGAAAACATAAAAATCATTAAATTTCATAATTTAGGGTTGTACTAATTTGGATTGTACTAATTTGGGTAAAAATATAATTAAGGTTCATGCCAATTTAATAACAGAATTTCTAAAATTATAATTAGGGTTTATACTAATTTGGATAAAACTTAATTTGGGAAAAACATTGTATGAGGAGATTATAAATTTAAGATACATAAACCATAATAGAATACTAAATTTTATTTATAATTTTGATAATTTTGATAGGTAGAGCAACCATAATTATTATTATTATTATTTTTCTATTATAGTATGTTCGTCTTTCTATTTTTCTTTTCTCTTTTTGCTTATTTGAGGAAGACTATAAATGAATTATATAACAATGATAAAGCGTTACTCACACGTCACATTGCGAATATAAACGGAGTCCTATCCTACCTTTATTTTCTGTCGGTAAGTTTTATCATCAATTTTTCTGTCGGTGAAATTAAAATGCTGTAGCAAACAATTATAACAGCTCTAACATAGAATGAGGTGTGAAAAAAAATTATATATTACATCAAAACACTCTTTACATTATGATCTTTATTATCATCAGGTTAAAAAAATAAAAACTATATTATATTTCAGTACAGTCATAAAGATCTATAAAATTATATTGGCAAATTGATTTAGTATAAACTTTGGACCAATGATAAAAAGTGTCAAACAGTAACCGTGTAACATTATTTTAAGTTGATAACCCAGCAAGGAATGAAACTCCAGTAGATGGTAACCACGAGGAGCCTGATATGAATTGTGCTACCGTGAATTTAGAAGCTTCATCGGTGGAATTGATGACCCGGTATCCAGACCATTTCACTCGTTGTCCCAAAGCTGCACTCGGTCCAAAATTCATGTATTCACCATAATACAACGTGTCTAAAGCAAACGACGATATATTCCACTCCAGCCATCCACGTGGGTGCACATGATCTCCTATGTAAGATAACATGTATACCGTTCTAGCATAAAGTTTCCATGGACGACCCAAATAAGTTGGATAACTACCCTTGGATGCTTCTAGATCCGATGCGGCAAGGATCCGACAGTTGTGGATGGAAATGCCTGTGTTCTGATTTGGGTCTTTGCGATTTTGGGCCGTAATAGTGTTCTTTTGTTGTGCCATGGGCTTGCGGGCCCAAAGACTACAATTCTGGAAGACCACGGCGGCATTGCCGAATATGAAATCGACAGTCCCATAAATGTCACATTCGCGGAAAAATTGACGGTTAGAATGGACATACATGGTGTCTTGGTATCCGATAACGTTGCAACGGTACACCACGGCGTGATCTGCTCCGATACGGAGAGCCACAGCTTGGTGCTTCTCCGGTCCGGCATAGTTTTCGAATGTCATGTCCTTGGCGATGAAACCAGAACCGCTAGCAGCTGCACCACAACATCAACATTTTACTATTGTTGTTAGTAAAAATAAGGTGAAAACTTTATTGTGTTGGTGGTTGATTTGAATTAATGTTGGTTGTGAACCAGTGGTCTTGTATTTAATCATTTTGAATATTCTGTCGCTGTTGGACACAATGTGACCTTGTTTATCAATTTCTCAAGCATTGCATGACCCACTAACAATAATTTGATTTCTCCACTTTAATCTGGTGCCTTTCGTTAGAGGATAAGATTAATATTTAGGAGTACTATGGTTTATGAGGTCAAGATGCGTGAAGCCAGAGGATCCCAATTTGCTATTTTTTTTCTCTCTTGTTTCTTATGCCAGCATTAGAAAACAATGAAACGTAAAAAAAGTGTTGTTTTCTGATCATTAATAAATTTCAAATGTCTTCTCATTAAATAATTTAGAAAATATTAATTTTACAGAAAATCATGAAGACGACATAATTACATCTTTTTCAATTTTAATACAAAATTTCCAAAAACAAAAAATAAAATGTCACTTTTACAACTACTCATGGAAATGCAAAATGAAAAGGAATACGAGAAACATGCCTTTCAAAGTTTATCTAAAGATAGGAATTAGACGTACACAAAGCGCATTATATAATCAGCAATATATAATGCAAGCGACCAAGCACTGATATGCTGACGTCGATCAAACTTCAAATGCTATTTTGTTGTTTTATTTTTAAATCCGTAAGTTTTGGTTATGATGTAATACTAAGACTCAAGAAACAAAAGAACAACTAAACTATACTATATTAAAGCGTAGAGATTTTGATACAAATAGGAAAAAAAAGACATTTTACATTAAGGAAAGGGAAACTTCAAGGTTTGAAAGTTCAAACCTTTGACTAAACTGGATGAAAAACATCTTTCTCAGAATGTGAAAGAAAAAAAGTGTGTCTTTTTTGTTTAGGCATAAATGCGAGGGAAGTAACAGGAAAAATATTATGACCTTAGAAATTGGGTATATATGTAACTTCATTCTCTTAAACATTGACTTTGGTTATAATAACAAGTAAAACAAAACAATATAATCATCGGTGGTGGAGATCCAAGGCTCACTCAGTAGACAAACTATTAAACGGCAAGGAATCTTAAATATGCAAACCAAGAATAGCAGGCCACGTGCAACACATGTACTAGTTTTCCTCATCATCTCCTTCTTTTTGACCTTTTCTTTTCCTCTTTTCTCTCTCTTAAACACCCTATTTTATCAATTTTTACTTTTGCAATCTTTATGCGACTGATTAAAATGTGTTGATACTATTTATGACTATTTTTTAGCTTTGATTTAAATTTTGAAAAATTATAAAATACAGTAAGTAAAGATTAAACTGAGAAAATCATAGTAATAAGCACTGGGGAGAGGACAAAGAAGAGGCATTTACCAAAGGATGCCGTGTGGAACGTGGTGAGGTTGTTATAATAATTTTTTCCTCCTGTGATGACGGTTTTGCCCTTACCATCTCCTATGAACATCACATTTGTTTTCTTCTTCCCCAACTTTAAATTCTCTTCTTCATACCTGAAATTTGTATCACCAAACCAAAAAATATTAGAATTTCTCTTTCGTAACCTCCTCAACTACCATCACCAAACATCTTCTATCATATATACATGTTCTCATAAAATCAACACCCTTAATATTCATGCACATGCAGCTTTTTAAAAACATTACCACATCACTAACAATTTAATAATTATTTGCCTTAAAAAGACTATTTAATCATTTTTAATCTCCTCTGTTTAATTAATACTGTATTTTTAACGCACTTTTACCGTTAATATGTCAAGATCAATAAATGGGGATGGTGGCATCGGGACATTAGTAAATACTACGTTGTCCTACACCACATGCAAGTCATTATGATGACAAATATTTCATATTTACACCAAACAATGTTGTCAGCACACCTTTTTTTATCAGTGCAAGAGAGGGAAGAAAATGAAAAATAAAAATATTATTGCTAAAATTTGTTCACGTGACCACAGTGCCCGGTCCAAGCATGATGATTCGATACCAACAAGTCCACCACGCAATCACCCCCACAACCCACAGTGCACGGTTCACAGACCTCTTAAACAGTCACTCAGTACAGCAAAACATGGAAACAACAATAATTAAAAAAGTGATGGTTAACTAGTTACATGGTTAAAAAGAATCAGGAGAGTAAAATAAAATTAAAATAGTTATATTTTTGTTAGTTTGGTCTCAGAAATTTTACCTTCCTGCCCTGACGTAGATAATGAAGCGGCGTGAACTGTATTCCGGGACCTTCTTAATGGCATCGGCGATGGTCTTAACGGTTCCGTTACCGTCCTTGGAAACCACAATATCGGCTTGTATCGCGGACAGAGGCAAGGTCAGTAATCTTCTATCTCGTCGATTCAACCATCTGGGGAAATTATCAGCTCGCATTGTCATCAACCGTCTCCTGTTCTGAATGGGAACGCCGGCAAAGTCGTCGCCGTTGGCCGCAGCAGAGAAAATGGCGAGGCAATTGCTGACGAGCTCCGACAAGTCCTTGAGGTTGTTGTTCATCTGGTCCTTCACCGGACCGGCGGCGTCGGCAAAGCCCTCCGCACAGGTGTCCTGGTTGGTGAGCGCAGCGCTGAGCCATGTGAGTACATCTTCGCTGGCGGAGCCAACAGCACCAAGGGAGACAGTGCTGAGGGAGCGCGCAAGCGCGTCAACAGAATCGTCAAGGAGTTCGAGACAATCGTCGTAAGCGGCACGGACGCGGGGATCCATGGTGGCGTAGGAAATTGCAGCCGAAGTGTAGAGCGCCTTTGAGAAGTGCTGCAGCGTGACATTGAAGGAAATGTGAAGGAGGTCCTTCTCCGATGCGGCCTGGGATCCGGGAAAGTCCAGCAGCGAATTGACGCAAACAGTCTGAAATCGCGTTTTACTGCACGTGCGTGAAATGGCTTGCGTAGGCTTTCCACGAAGCCTTGAACGATCCGTTGTTGTTCTGGTTTGAGAGAGTAGCGCAACGGCCGTAACCGCCGATGCTGCTATGAGTATGACTCCAAAGAGTGACAGCAAGGCGATTTTCTTCTTCCCGGAAGATCTTGGATTGATGGGCTGAGAGGGTCCCAGTCTTCCGTAGTCCATTACCATAAGATGTGTGTTTGTGTGTTAAGAGGGAGAAAAAAAGAGGTGTAGAGTGTGGTGAAGGGTACGCAAGGAGTGGTCCTTTATATAAATGACGGTGCTTAGTTACTAGTTGTGAGAAGTGAGTGTGTGAAGGGGTTGGTTGGTGTGAAGTCGATGTCTGAGGGAATTAGCTGGCCGCTACTAAGCCAAGCCCACTCAACAATGTGTATAACACTGCCTCTCTTTTCTATTATTGCTTTCATAATTATTAACCTGAATTTGATAACTATGACATAAGAATCCACAGATTTCGATTAGCTTCGTTGAAACTTTAAAGCAGGGATTAAAGTACATCCCCGTTTAGAAGGATACATGATGTAAGAAACCGAGGAAATAAATAGACGGCATCCAACCATGTCTCAAAATAATTGAATACAGAGAAGGTCAATAGCTATATCTATCTATCTATTCCACACTTTTCATTTTCTAATCCTTTCGTAACATTCAATCTCACTATATCTTAATTATCCACTTATTCTCTATTCTTACTTCAATGATCGATCCGAACATAGGTACCTTTTTCATGTGCTGCTTCAAAATCAACGTCAAAACTAGTCACCATCTTAAATCTGTGAAGTCTACATGTTAATCTCAACAACAAATCTTGATTATCAGGTGTCGGGGGATTAATAGAACAAATAATATAAATATCATTAATTAGAATGATGACATTTATTAGTTAATACAAATTTTTATATATCAAATATGAGACGATACAGTTAAATGTCATACTTGAAGACTTTAATAATGTAATAGTATTGATTAAAAAAAAGTAATTGAAAGGTTTAGTATAAAGTTTATTATAGACGTTTTTGATGACCTAGTGTTTGTATTTTAATAGATGGCTGACTCAGTCCTCTAAATCAATCATGCATACATATATGCTGCTTCACGATGTCATGATCTTAACTGTTCAGGGAATTCTCTTACGATCCAATCCTATCTTTTCCGACCTAATCTTTTTTCACCCAGTTTTCTGCATAATTTAATATGCTCTTTCTGCTTTCTGCAAATTTTTAATTTAATATTATCATAATTACTATTTTATATTTATAAGTATTTATATTAAAATATACTAAAAATATTACAATATTGTGGGTGACATATTTGCAGACGGTGGTGAGTTACTTTCGAGTTAGGAAAAAAATAGAATATCCATCCATACACACAGCTTTATCCCTTCGCGTTAAAATCCACAAATCACAAATTTATAACACTGATATATATATTTTAATTGAAATCTATGTTTTCCCCTTGTTTTTCGTTTTTTTTCAACTTTGTTCTTTTTTTAGATTCCTAATGGTACACAGTTTTTTCGGTTTTTGTGAATTTGAGTTAAGATATGTTCTTTTAGCATTCCTTTCCTAGTTTAATGGTCATGTATTGTTGTGAATGTAAAAGAATTTTACAGTGACAGTGAACTAAAGTTACCTATTTTATTGCACCATATCATGTTATTTCATTTAAATTTGGAATAAACATTGTCGGAGAAACACTATTGTTAGTTATTGAGAAAGGAAGTTGGTAGAAAGAAAGATACGGAGTGAGTTTTGCGATTGAAACGTGACGACAGAGAGAGCTTTACAGAAAAAAAAAAAAAAAAGTTTAGGTTTTGATATCAGAAAGTGTGATATATACAAGGGAAAAGAGACAAAATGGATGGAATTAACATTTTGAAACAGAAATTAGACAAGGGAAAGTGATTTAGGATGTATCAATTAAATGGAAAAAAACAATCTACAATAATAGCTAAATTTTTATAATTAAAGAGTTTGATTTCTAATGAAATAATTTTTTCATAAAATAAAATTAGTTTATATATCAAACAACAATAATTAGAAGTTCTTTATTATAATTACTTTAAAATATTGTCAATTAACATGCAAAGTAATTTTAACTTATTAATTTTTTTTTCTTATGTCTTTCTCTGTTAAAAGTACTCATGACGAGAAACCCATTGCAAGCAAACATTATATTTTATTTTATCATAACATATATAAATACTTTTTTTATTTTTCCATAGTTGGTAGGGTGCTATTGTAGCAGTGAATAAACAAATCTCACTTAAACACTATATGCAATGAAGGAAAAACAGAGTTGCTCAACAACAAAACAATATTGTATATATATGAAGTATCCTAAGAATTCTAACATGGCGTAATCTATGTATTTTATTTTATATTACTACGTTTTAGTCTCTTCTTGTTTCTTATGATTAGACATGAAATAAAAGTCAGATTAAAAACCAAGCACAAATGGCACGGTTTATTACATAAATGTAGAGATTGCTTAAAATCATTTGAACTGAAACTTTATCAACATTTTATAATCTCTTTAACGTGAAACAGCTAAAATGATTTGAACTTTCATTTTTATTCAATTGATTTACTTATATACGGAAAATTTATGATATGTTTGAAGTTTTTTAAAAAAATATAAATAAATTTAACTTATAATTTTTTAAAAAAAATATTGAAAAAAAAAAGATCATTCAATGAGTGACATTGAAGTATATTAAATTTTATGTGTATGACTACTATGTTTTTGCAATAAAGCACAAGTGAACATTTAATGTAGAAGCATTTAAAATACTAATATTCACTCCAAAAGAAAATGTAATTAGAGTGATAATAATAGCATTAATGGATAAGATAATGGAGAGTGATGGGATGTGATGATTTATAGGTTGTTTGGTTAGTAGTCTCCATTAAGAACCCTATCACTTTTTCGCTTTTCAATTGTTCCTTTCTTCCTTCAAACCTTTTCTTATGTTCCTTCATACCTCAGCTTTGCACTTACTAATTAACGTAATAATTCCGAAATGGTGCCTTCTTTTTCCTTCTTATCTCTCACTTTTCTTCCTAAGGGCCCAATTTTTGCCTTAGTCAAAATTGCTTCTCATTTCCTCTTTTCTATCAAATTATTGCAAATTTTTTCTTTAATTTTGAGTTTCACCCGATATCGAAAGACCCACATGAACTATAGATAAGACAATTTTATAGTATATAAGTAGGATGCAAACCTCATCTTCCAAATCGATTTTTTAGAGTTGAGTTAGACTTAAAATTCACTCATAACTCGTTTAGCCTACTTCTAATACTCAATTCTTCAAAAAAAAATTGAAAATAAATTTGAGTTTCTTCGTTCTTACTAATATGATAGCAACTTAACCAAAATTTTCATAGCATTTATTGTGTTTTGTTTTTGTGTGGTTCATTGGTGAATATATGAACCGGGCCTCATATTTAAGGGACAGCGAATCGATTGTTTCATATAAGCTGTCTTTATTTGAAAGAAAGTGTCATTAATTTATTAAAGAAAGTATGTATGCGTACACATACTAATCCGGCTTATCCAACTTCAAATTATCTTAATTAATGATTACGAATTTAAAATTTAAACATGTAACCATATTAAATACTTAGATATTATTTTGTCTTTAATAGTTTTATCTGATTTCAAAAAAATTCTTCGTAAAATAATGGTATCTTATCTCTACCATCTTCATTGTCTGTCCAAAAGGTAATTAAAGAAAAAAAAGTAAATATTTTAATGGTTTTGTTTATAGAGTACATTTCTTCGTAAAATATGCATGTTTTATATATTGATTAAAATAAATATTTAAAAATTTAATTTGAAATTTATTTTATACTGTTAATTAACGATTAACAAAAGTATAGGAAAAAGCTGCAAAAAAAAGAAGTGTTTGTTGTGGTAGTTATTCGGTTAATGCCTAATGATGAAGCTATTGTGATGAAATAAGTAATGTGTGAAAAAAGTAAGTGGAACTTCACCAACAGTAGATATAAATAATTTAAATGAAAACAGGAAAACCAAAAGCGCGTGAGGAGTCACCGACAAAAGCTGCGTGGGCCCAAGGAACCACAAATCATCAGACTCTTTTGACTACCACACATGTCACGTATTTTTCGTTTTACAACTTCAAACTAGGTTATAGTTTTATTCTTAAAAAAACATTTTAATCTCAATCCATAGAACACTGCATCTTCTACATTTAATCTTTGAACTAAATAGTAGAATCAACGATTTTTTTTAAAATATGTTTTTAGAATGATTTTTTTTTAAATTTTGATATATTTTGTTTCAAATTTTAAAAATAAATAAATAAATAAAATTATTTTAATTTAACTAAATATATTTTATACTAACATTTAAATTATTTATATTGTTATTTTGATAATTTTTTATTTAATATTAATTAGAAAATCCATTTAACATGTCAAAAATTTTAATATAATTAAGTAAAAAATAATTTTATTTATTTATTTTTAAAATTTAAGAATTAAAATATATAAAAAAATTTGAATAAAAATAAATTTTTAATTTATGTCAAATTAACCTACTTAAAATCATATTTAACTTTGTATTTTGTGGTTTATAAACTTTTTTAAGTCGAAGTTCAAGAATCGTAGAGCTTTTTGGTAAAATATTTAAATATATGTACCCATAATGTCTGTTTTAAGTTAAGACATTGGATAAACAGATGTTGTACTTTTGAAGTGTAGGTTGTATTGTTTGGTGTGTGGTTCTTGCTTTTGGCAGTGAATGTCGTACTGATTCAAAGTTCACAACAGAGACACTGCTTTATAGGATACCCTCTTTCTGTACTTATGTCCTTTCATATTAGTGTTGCCGTTGGACAAATATCTTAAGTATATGAAAAGTGTTTTTTTAACACAATACTTAAGTAAGATGTTATTCTTTAACTTCAAACATTTTTAAAGAAAATAATAAAAATAAAAAATGTATCCGTATGTATTATTTTCAAAAATAAAAATATAAGCGAAACCAAAGAAGGTTAGCTGCATAGTTTCTCTCTACTAAATTTAGATCTGTTCCTGTTTTCGTTTCCGCATGTACTGTTTCGCCATACTGAACGGCAAAATAATTGTAAGGGAATCGTTCAAATAAATACACGTTCGTGGACGTTGAAATTAGAAGTTTTAACGATTAAAAATTGTTATAAATAAAATTTTTGATGATTTAAAAAATGTCAAAATTATTCATGTAAAAAATAGGTGATAATAAAATTTTAACCATTAGTGTTGGTATCAAAAAAGAAAAAAAAAATACAGCCTAAGTTGTTTTTTATTAATAACTCATTTTTTTATTGAAAATAACGTTATAATATATTACATTTTTTCTTAATTGTTAACCTGTATTTTGTTATTCATTATTTTTATTATTAAATTTTAATATAAATATAATACTTAATTTTATAAATCATATTTTAATAATAAATATCAATATAACATTTATAGAAATAATAAATTTTATTTTAAGAGAGACAATATTTTTTATTTTAAAAAAACAAATAGAGACTAAATTGAATCAAAAGTACATATATGTGGACTAAATTGAAACAAATAGACATATGTGAATACTCAATTGAAATCAAGATAAAAATAATGACACTTGATAGCAACACTAATATGTGAGACTATCTTACCACATGTCACACCGAATACCTGACACGTAGCAAAAAAATTAAAAAAATCATGTGACACTTTTTTTATGAAAGGATCTAATTGAGTTTCTTTTTCAAAAACGGAGATTAAACTGACACATTAAAATAAAATTAAATATCATCCAACTAATTAAACCAAAAGAAAACAAGTTTAAAATATTTGAGATCTTATAAATTGCTTTCAAAAAATCAGTTCTATTGAAGAAATATATATCACCAAATTCAGGCTAACGAATATCATAATTTCTCAATTAAGTATGCATACTTCAGATCTAAGTCTACATATACAAACAAAGAGAAGAAAGACTGAAAATTCAAATAAAATAGAAAAAAAAAAAACTTAATTGAAGTTTCTTATACGCGGACTAAGTTTGTACCCAAGTATCTTTTAAGTTATAGTCTAAGGAGAAAGGGGAAGAAAAACATCTAAAATTTCTAAAAAGAAGATATATGTTTTGGAAAAAAAAAAAGTTTTAGATGTAAACTATTTTACTTAGTTTCCATTTTCTGATCAATATAAGAAACTACTCTATTATAGAAGAGGAACATTTAGGAATTATGATTCTCACAATTATATTATTAGAAAAGTTTAAGAACTTACATGGATCCATTGTAAAGTTCTCTTAATCAATGTTTTTCCTTCTTTTACTTTTATGTAATGGCTTCTTGATGATATAGAATTATCAAGTACAAAGTTGTCTCCTGTCAAAGTCATTTTTTCTTTACGCTTTAAGTTCTCTTGAAACCTAAAAACTCTACCACTTCTCAGAAGAAACTATCATACTTTTTGTTTAGTATTTTAAAACTTTAGTAAAATACTATAATACCCCTATGAAATGAGAAGTGAGGGAATTAATTTAATAAATCTAAAATAATCGTCATAACTTTAATAACTTATATTTTAATAATCATCATATTAGAATCTTTACATTAAAATTATTTTTTAAATTACATGAAACAAATATTAAATTAATATATAATTTAACATTAGATACATAAATAAGGAAATTGTTTGATTTTTTATTTATAACTTTGAAAATATAATTTTAAATATAATTACTAATTTTCTTTAAGTTCAAATATTTTTCTCAAATATTCATATAAAGAATTGTGAGCATTACATGTATATTATCCATGAACTAATTGCCAGCATCTATTATAACCTTAATAATATATCCCTCCAACAATGGAACTCCTTTCTGCATTATTATCCTACTCTATCCTCCTATTGAGATTATATGAATATACTCATATTTAACTTTCATCTAAAAACATCTCCCCATTTACAAATTTGCACCTTCCCATTTATTATAAAGTTTAAGTACTTAGTTGTCACAAAAATTAGTACTCTTCATCAGTTTATTATTAAAATATCTAATTTTAAATAATACTTCACACTAACTATTACTTTCATCTAAAAGCATCTCTCCATATTCAATTTTGCACATCCACATCTATTATAAAGTTTAAGTACTTAGTTTGTAACAAAAATTAATATTCTTCATTAGTTTATTATTAAAATATGTAATTTGTTATAGAAGAAGTGAATTTTAAGTCTAACTTAAACCCAAAAAATTGATTTATAAGATAAGGTTTGCATTACTTATACATTGTAAACTGGTCTTGTCTCTAGTTGACATGGAATTTTCAAGACACTCCCTATATCGAGGCATATACATCTTGAACGTGAAACTAGACATGAATAAGTCGTCCGATAGCAACTTGAGAGCGAGCGAAAAAATAAATCCAACAAACAAAAAATTTCACTACTAAATAGACTCTAACCTATGATTTTAATATACCCAATGGCAGATCATCTTAGGGGTAGGGACAAGAGCGGACCTTTGACATGACATAAGGGAGCCACGGCTCCCCCAATTTTTTTTATTTAATTTGTTATATATATTTAAATTATTTATTTATATATTATTATATTATTTATTTATATATTTATATATTATTTATATTAATTTTTAAGTTTTTCTTAAAATATCATACATATTTTTTCTCTTTTTTTTTCATTTTTTTATTTTGTATCTTTGTCTCTTTTTTTTAAAATAAATCTGTAACACAGTAAAATTGATGAGTTAAAGAATATTTTAGATCAATTAATTTATTCTTTTGAATTGGTTTATTTTGTACTTTCAAGTATATGTTTTCCTCTTGCATGTGATAAATTTGCCTACTATGTATTAGGTGGTGACAAATTCATATTTTCCCTAAATAGGTGAGAGGTGGTAAATTTATATTAAAAAAATTATGATAAAGAGTAAAATAATTGATTTTTTCAAAAAGAAGATTTATTCATGTACATCAATCATACTTGAAAATTTTTATAAGAATCCAAAAATTAAAAACTACGAAAAACAATTATCTAAAACTCTCGGAGTTGCATATAATAAATTAAAAAAAATCTAATTTGGCACCCCTAAATCTTTTTTCCAAGTTCCACCACTAGGTAGGGAGGAGCCATGACCCCATCCGCAAATACTTTTGAATTTCTTAAATTATATATATATTGGAAAATTTTAAAATTTTTAATTTTTTTTAAAATTTATAGGTAGTATACTTTAGAAATTGATGAAAATTCAATTACGTGTCTTAATTTTAATAGATAATAAAACATAAAATTAAATATAATAAAAAATAAAAATATTTAGATTTAATTACTCTTTTGGTCTCTGTATTCGTCTACAAATGTTAAGTTGGTCCTCCAATTTTTTTTAGTCTCAATTTGGTTATGACTTTTGAAAACTTAAGGCAATTTGGGTCCTCTTCGTTTAATTTATTCAAGCAAATCAAAGATTTTTCATCAAAATTGATACTAGGATTATGATAATTAAACAAACAAAGAAAATTGGTTTATTAACAACTTCAATTTAAAAAAAAAAAATCATTGATCTGTTTCAACAAATTTAACGAATACGGCCAAATTGCATCAATTTTTCAAAAATCGGAACCAAATTGAGACTAAAAAAATTGAAGGACCAACCTAAAAATTTTGAATGAAAACAAGAGTCAAAAGAGTAATTAAACCAAATATTTATTAAGATATTTTTTATTTCCTTTCTAATTGTCTATTAAGTTTTTCACAAATTGTACTTATATTTCACTTTCATCTTTTTTTTCCTTTTGTTTTTTAAGAAAAAATGAAATTAAACACAAATTCATTATTTTTGTTCTCATTTTTCCTCTTTCTTTCTTGTCTCTTGTCTCACTTTGATAATGAAATATATTAGTTTAATAATTAACGTTATTTTTTCTCTCATGAGCCTTTTGTATATTCATTTTGCATGAATATAGAAGAAAAAATAATATATTATATTTCATAATCGATTTTTAATTGACTTGACTATAACATATTTTTCTTTTAATAATTACATCTCTCAATTTTTTATTATATTATGATAAATTATTTTTTAATATTATTTTAATATATATATATATATATATATATATATATATTTATGAAGAATAAAATAATAGATTCAATGTTTAAAATGTTATAATTAATTGACTAATTAATTCTATTATGCAACTCATTTGAAATATTATGATGGCCCGATGTGATGGTTGGTTTATAAAATGGAAGTAAGGTTCTATGTATGGCCATGAGGAATTTTTCATAGTAAACTATCAAAAAAAGAGATTGTAAGAAGAGAAAGAAAGACAAAGAGATAGATTGAGAATAAGATGTTGAAGAGCAAAGGTGTGAAGAACGCATTCTCATTTGATCTTTCATAGTTCAAGGTTAGTATCCTATTATGAATTACATGTGTTAATGTGTGGGAATCATGAATCTTAAGATTCTATAGTTTTCTTGAACGAATTATGATAATATGAAATGCTACAATTTTCTTTACATAAAAGTTATAGATAGTAGGAAACTAATCGTGAAGATGAAAATAAGATAGATTTTATTTCTTTAAATATTTTGAAACATTATACTAATGATCAAATTGTTCAGTTAGAGAAGTCATTTTTTGAAATATTATATTAATGATCAAATAATTATATTATTTTAGTCCCTCCAAAAATTTTAGTCAAAATCTATCACCGGATATACCACATGTTAAGAAGTGGTTTTTAATCCCAACTCAATCTCATAAAACCAATTTCATAAAACCAATTTTATTTGTAGTGGTCTGGGAACTTCCAACATCATTTATAAAGAAAATAATAAAAAATATATATCACAGGATATATAAATATATATTATAACATTACCTTAAAAAATGCTTTAAGACAATATATATATATATATATA
>Ga0214542_1001848_pt1 | contig 43722 bp, 26 predicted proteins | sample CNSS1metaG_FD_160096 | JGI IMG/M metagenome (GOLD analysis project Ga0214542, IMG submission 160096) | Root nodule microbial communities from cowpea collected in UCLA plant growth center, Los Angeles, California, USA - CNSS1 | ecosystem: Host-associated > Plants > Roots > Nodule | place: USA... | reverse complement strand
AGCTGAAACATGAAGGTCCGCACAAGCGGAGGTTAGGAGACCGAACCCTAATGTACCCAAAGCGCTCAACAGCGAAGAAAAGGGAAGAAGTAAACTGAAGCTCTAGAGTTCGACTTACCAAAAGTACCGGATGGGTTAGGTTAGCTCGGAGATGGAAGATGGTATGTGCCCAAGCTGAACTTTGCTTCGTAGAGGGAAACAAGGAAGAACTCTGTTTCTAAAAAGGGAGACCAGAGGCATTGAATGAGTTCAGAGGGGGTATAGGGGGTCCCTTAGTAGGCTGGCCTTGGGCCCACGAACTGCGAGGCCCAACACTGAAAACACTAAAAAAAAAAATGGGGCTTACAATTTGAACACAAGCAAACAATAATTATTCCTCCTTTTCTTCAATGTAAAAGTATTTAATTCAATAAAAATAGAAAAATAATTAAAAATGAAATAAAATAATTAATCAAATTCACATAGTTTTAATTTTTTTTCTTTTTATTTTTTTTACTTAGCGAACTCTTTAATTTTATCATTTTTATTTTTACTCTTGCCTTTAGCCAAGCAACTATTGTATTTAGATTGAATTGGTTTTAGGTTATTGGACAAATTGATAACTTTTAATTATAACTCTCTTTTTTTTTCTTAATAAATCTTTTTTTGATTTGTATTCATTTTTTTATAGAATACGTTATAAAAAAAATTAATGACATGAATAATTAATTTATAAATTCAATATGATCACGTGTAAATGTCTATACTAGATATTTTTTACGCCTCTATATTAATGGTTTCACATTTCTCATGTCTATATTATTATTCTCACTTATATTCTAAACTTTATTTTCAATTAGATTATACAATCCATATTTCTACAAGTTCACTTAAATCAAATATTGCTTACAAAATTTTCAAACTTTATTTCAAACTTTGTATAAGGAACTCAACAAATTTGAGTTTCTGAATGGTATGTTAAAGTACTTTTTTTTTTTTTATAATTTCTATCATATTATTTTTAGATTCTTTTAACTATCTTTATCTAAATTAAAAGATTTTATAATATTCACACCTTAATTAATATCTTATTCGATCGTTGAAAAAAAATAATCCTTCTACTTTTTATGATTTATAATCTTATTTAAAACTTAAAATCTTAAATTTTTTCGTATAATAATATATTATAGTTAATGAGAGGATTTTATGATATCTATATTTTGAACTCATGATCCTATGATTTCCAACTTAAAATTATGTTAAATAATATATTTATCATTTTTTTAAACCCAATTAATATAAAATTCACATCTTTATAACAATTTATTATTAAAAGGATTTATATTTAAATATTTTTAAAAATAATACTTTTGTGTGACTAAACTCGTTCCAATCCAACTTAATTATAATTAAGTTTTATTTGTTTGAGTTGTTGAAAGTAAAATCATTTGTAGGACAAATCAAGCACTAAAACCAATAATTTTCAAAAATAAATGGATCAAATAAATGGATCAAATTATAGTTGAAAACAAGAACATATGTAACCTAATAAAATAAATAAACCAATCAATCCTATTAAAATATAATCAAATTAAATAAAAGAAATACACTACTAAACTTGACCAATGCATCTATGTCCCTAAGAGTAACTTTCATTACATGACCTGGATGAAATGAATTAAAAATAGAACTCCACATTTATTTTAGCATAAAGAGAAGGATGAAAAAAAGTTGAAGGCAGAGAAGTTGTGAGACATGAAACCCTAATTTAAGGCATTAACTACCCTAGAGTTAATGGATACCCCAATTTCGAGGGGTTCCTCGTGAATGCGTTTACCTTTTTGTTGAAGCTCACACGCACGCGCACCCATGCTCTTTCTTCATTGTGCTTTGTGCAGTGACATGTGAACATCTCTGTTTTCTTGTGTTGACGTCTCACTCACTCCAACCCTTTGTTGCTGTGTCTCTCCCCACTCCTCACTACACTACAAAGCTTCTTCCAACAAAGTCTTTGCCCTAATTTTATTTACAGCTACTCTGCACTTCGTAATAACCTTCTTCACTGTGTGTTCCATGGAATCACAAAACTTGCACCAACCAATGAAGTTAACCACTGTTTTAACCTCCATGAATGTTGTTTGGACTCCCAACAGTGAATTTAATATTAGTGGTCAACAGGGTCAGCGAAAAGTGGGACATTACAATAACGAGGAAGGAGTTAAGGATGTTGGACCATGGATTGTTACATAACAAAAAAGTAAAGGATTTCGGTAATGCTTTGTTTGTTCGGATGATTATGACAAGAGATAGAGTATATTCACTTGAAAAAAATTTATTTTCATTCTCGTGTCAATATTTAACAGGTATAACATTTTATTTCATCCATATTCTCACCAATAATACATTCAAATTTATACTTAAATTTTTGATTGTTATTTCAATTTCGATTAGTTACATTTTATAAAAAATAAAAAAAATCACAATAAATGAAACATGATGTTATTAAATAATTAACATCAAATGAAGATGTATTTCTATTTTTATGGATTAAATATGTTTTTATTCCTTCATTTTCAATTAATTTTAGAATTAGTTTATTTTAAAATTTTAGACGAATTTAATCTTTTAATTTTTTAAATATATAGATTTAATCTTTTTAATAAATATTTGTTAAATTTATTTGATATTTTAAATGTGTTTTATAATAATATTTTAAAAGAAACTTTAATATAAGTCTACCAATAAAGATGTCAAGCCAATAAGGATGATGCTACATTTAGCAAATCGATCCATTAAATATCATTATAAAGTCGTCGAATATATACTTATAAAAGGTGGACAAATTTACTGTTTTAATATATTTTTATCATTGAGGAAGATTCTGATATTTCTCTTATCCTAGGACGATCTAACTACTTTATGTCTAGTAGTTGATATTTTTCCTAACTTTTTTATCATTTAACTACGCTGTTCTAAGAAAATTTTATTCAAACAAACCTATTCTTGGTTTATTCATATAATATAGTGTAATGATTTATCTTATAACTAAACTATTATTCTTCTACAAACTTTATGTTTCTAGTTTTTTCTTTTCATATTTTACCATCAAATCTTTATTGCTGTGTATTTCGTTAACGTGTAAAAAATGTTTAAAAACTAAAACTAAGACAATATCATTTATCACTATCTTTTCCTACTACGTTTGGATATGTCCTTACTTAATTAGACTTTTAATATGTGAAAATTAAACAAATTGATAATAAAATTTGTGAAAAAATAATCGCAAAGTAATGATAATTGAGTGATAAGAGATTGCATTAAACCTATGCTGATCCGGTTTGTTTGCATTTTTTCTTTTAAAAAAGTTTGTTTAACAAAATAAACAAATTTGTTTTCTAGATTATATGTTCCGAAAATTTTCCAAAATAAGTTTTCTAAAATTTCTTAAAAAAGATTTTTAGAATAAAATTTTTGAGACGCATGAATTGCATTCTAAAAGAAAAAACTCTGAAATAAGATTTCTGGAATAAATTTTCCAAAATACATATAATAGCTTCCGAAACAAATTTTTGGAATGTGAAATACATTCTGGAAAGACGTTTTCGAAATAAGCTTTTTTTTAAGCATTTTTTCAGATTTTTTTCTTCTTCCTCTACATCAGCAAAGATGATGATTCTCCCTCTCTTCTTCCTCTGCAACAGCAACAATGATGGAGGTGACAGCGGTGATTATGGAAGCGTAGTGTGGTGCAATGATAAAGGGTAATTTAGTCTTTTTCTATTAGTGTGAGGGTGCAAGAAGCAATAGCCTTTTATGCGTTTGTATAGTTTTCAACTAAACCCTAGTGTGACCCAATCCATGATCACTCTTGTCAATTGAGTGGGAACTCCAACACTCAATTTTATGGTGAAATTAAAATTGTACAACAACAACAGAAGAAAAAAATGAAAATCAGAGAAAAAATATTGTATACATTGTTATCAGTTGTATGAATGATACAACTCTTGTTATCACTTACTAAAAAAAAGATGCATTAACGAAATTATAAAATTTAAGGTGCAGACTAAACCATACAAAGTAAATAATCACCAACATCACCAGGAAGAGGATTGTGAAGTATGCACATTTTATCAATTAAGCCAACAGAGGCGTGCAAAAAGAAAATATATACAGATTAAATGAGTTTATCAGATAAAAATTTTCATCAGGTTCATTTCATGCTACTTCCAATTTTCTATAACCTTCTTAGAGTCAAAACTTTGAGACAGAGAAGAGCAGGGTAAATGTCAGTGCATTAATACATGAGCTTTAAACCAAAAAAATCCGTTTTCCTAACTGTAAACACTTCCTGGAACTAGTTATATTAGCAGCATCATATATAGCATTGAGTTAGTGGGAGAAAAACTACACTATCCCTTACAATATTGTTCTTTCAATGCCTTTCTGTTTGGCTAAAATATCGATCGGTATCTAGCGGTTGGTTCCAACGGTTAGAATCATGAGAGTCAGGAACAGATCCTCCATGCATGGGTGCAAATGCTGCCATGAAGTAGATAGTGATAAATGGTAAGTGAATTTTTTATATATAAAGAGAAAAAGTACTGACAAAATTGAATCTAACAACCAACAGAACAAAATTTGCAACTTAAGCAGAAGATAGTTTGCTTCATTTCTAGCGATAGTTAAATACGTGATTTGAAAGAATAATTTCTTCGTTACCAATTGCTAGATTTAAATTTTGATGACTGAGGATTTACAGCATCTACCAGGGTGAAATAGGTTTGTAAAACATACTGACATCACTGCTATGTACAAACATAAGAATCTATTAGATAGTGGTATTCACTTAAATTGCTCCTCCAGTACAAAATTTGAAGCACAGATGATATGATTGCTTCAGAAAAAGAATTCTATAGCAAACTATTTTTGGCCTCTAAAAATGCTATTGAAAATTAGAATATCAAGAAAGACAGATTTAAGCATATTCATAGAGATGATTTTTTCTCATATTGACCAGCTTCTCTTAAATTAAAAATAAAGGCTACACTGGTGAGCATCAACCAAGGAACTGGGACCTTAATGTGCTACTAGGACTTGGTAGACCAATGACAAGGACAAGTACTAAGAAAGCAAATAAATCCACATTGGTTCAAATTCACATATAGAAGAATTGAAGTCCAAATTGGTCAACTACTTAATTAAACTTGAGGAATAAAGATGATGGATGGACTGATTTGCAAGACTTTTGTATTTTTCCTTTGAAATTTTGTATGTTATTATTTCATGACTTTTGGTATGTTTTGGGTCAGTTTTTGTTTTACAGGCTTCATGAGCCATTATAATAGTTAGTGGGGTTTTATTCTAGTGGATAATTAATTCCCACTAAATTAAATATCCAATTGGAACTAATTCCCACTATCCACCAGAATAAAAGCCCCACTGAACACTATTACATAGGAATAAATTAAAAAAACTGACCCAAAACTCATCAAGATCCATATGAAACTATTATATTGGAATAAATAAAAATGCAAAGCAAAAATAGAAAATGGGTCTTGTCTTGTAAATCAGTCCACCCATCATCTTTATTCCTCAAATTGAATTAAGTAGTTGACCAATTTGGGCTTCAATTCTTCCATATGTGAATTTGAACCAATTCGAGCTTCATTGGCTTTCTTAGCGCTTGCCTTTGTCATTGGTCCACAAAGTCCTTGTTGTGCTTCAGAGTCCGTGTTCCTTGGTTGATCCTTATCAGAAGGAGAACAAAACACAACCAACTATCAGACAAAAAGCCTAAAGTTCAATTTACAGGCTGGTAAACAGGAGCCGAATTGTTTGAGATACTTCTGTCTTCCACTAGATTCCGTTTAGGATTGGCACTAACTTGATTTATGGTTCATTTAGCAAAACATCCCCATTAAACTCAACCCACTGACTGAGCTAGCTGAATAACTCACATGCAGAGTATACTCAGCTCACTGGCTAGTTAGTCTTTCAGCGTGCTCAACATTAAAAAGTCCGGAAATAGAATGGTTCTGCACCACGATGAGGTAAAAGACACCAGTGCTACTGTATAATGCGTTTGCCATTTTAAAGAATTTCACAAAAATATTTCATTGAGAAAAGTTATATACTGGGATTACTAGACTTTAGAATGGGGTGCAAACATCTACAAACTAACCTTTTTCTCTCATTCTTCTCTCTCGGTCATACTCAAATTTATCCCGAAGAATGCTAACTTTCTCCAAGTTATCAGGTTGTCTGTTTCTTCCAAAAGCCTGGTCCTGAATTAGAATCCAATCATCAGAGAGATAGTATCATAAAAGTATACTAAACAACATTTCAGTCTTAATGATTACAGCCATCTCAAACAAATAGATCTAATATGCGGAGATTGAGTTAGAGTCAACTAAAAACAAAGTGAAAATCAAACGATGCAGAAGATAATTACTGTGCCTTAATATCATTGGGGAATTTGTCCCAGTTAACACAAAAAAAGATGGCCTGTGTATCATTCCTTAAAAACTGGATACCCTTACCAACAAGAACAAATTTGTAATTTATATCATTCTTTTCCCATTTTGGATGATGTTAAATAAGATCCCTCGACTCTCATGCAGGCTTCTTGAGTTGAAATTTTAACAGTCAAAGCATAATAATAGGCAAAACTTCAATATGGGGGAAAGGTTTTTTTATTTATTTTTTATGTAATACAAAATGGCAAGATGCAATTTATTTCTGATGGCACTTCATTCTGCATAGCTGACTAATGGAACAACATCCTTAGAATCAAAGATATATACAAAAGCAAGACAAAACGGCCAACTTCTATACTATATTTAAATCATTGTACCTTACTATACTCCATCTGAGGCTGAGGTCTTCTACTCCTGAAATGCCATATAGCAGAAAACACCAATATTAGACACCATCCCCCCCATTAATGACTGAAGAACTTTGAACCATTAATCTGATCGACCATGTAAAATTATGTAATACTGTTAAATCAAAATTTCAGTGTAAAGATTGTTACATGATAACCAACTACGAAAGAGTGGCCACCACAAAGTTTTGAAACAGAAAATTCAGAACCATAATAGTATAACTAACACAAAATAGACTCTTCAGAATCTTCAAAGAATAATTGTTTCAATAAAACTGAGCAAGATGACCAGTTCAGTCCTCAAATTCATGCATGAGACAGTACAAGAAAAATATCATTTTCCCAAGACAATAGCAGTCATAGGCCTTGGCAAGAAAGGAAAAGAGGAAAGAATCAATAATGGAGGCAAACCTGTATGGGGAGAAATCCCTATCATCATCTTCAGCAGACTCATAGTTCGCATGATCCTGAGCAAGCTTTTTGGAGTAACCCTCATCCCAATAAAGCCTCTCCCAGTTTTCTCTAAGTTCATTATACAGTTCCATGTACCTTTTACACCAAGGATCATGCTCCTTTCAATACAACGCAAGCATGTTAGACAACAATCATGATTTTGAATTTTACATTTCTTATTCATAAAAAATCACAAACTGACAACAACTACCAAGTCAACAATGCAACATAATTATAATATCCATCACATTTTCACTCACATTAAGCAAGGCAATAACCATGTAATGCAACTACTTATTCTAAAAATTCAAACTGAAAAACAAAAAAATACAAATGGGGTAACAATGTCTGATGTTTAAATACGTTGACGGTCTGTGAAAATATCACCAATATCTTGTTTTAATCCCTACAAAAAAAAATATTCATTTTTTTTAACAAAATGAAATGTTTTTTTTTATTTCATTACACAAGTTTTTAATCCTTCATAAGGAAACTAAGGGTTTATTTGATTCATTTCTCACCTGTTGATTTTAAAAACAACTTTTCCAATATAATGTCACACAACTTAGCAATCAATCTCTCATCCAAAATCTGTTAAGCTTTGCACATTGCTTCCAAAAGAACAAAAACAAGTGTTCAGAAAAATAAAATAATAGAATCAGCTAAGAAATATTCTCTCACTTTTGGTCTAATTTCATCGAATTCAACCTCTCCCTCGATTCCACTCCCACTTTGTGTCTCGCACCACCCTCCACTAACTATCTAGCAACTTGTTTAGTAGCATTTGAAAAACTACAAAACAGTTTCCGGAAGTAAAACTCAAATACATTCTAAACCTACATTTTAAAACAACACTGACTTAGGCTGAAACATCAAGGCTTCTGAAGTCTCCACAACCACAATATCTGTTCACAATGACAAAACTGCGACCAGAACTGAGACTAATATTTAAAACCTTGAGTGTAAGAACTAAAAATCTTGTAAAGACAAAAAAGTAGCAAAACCTCGGTCTTAATCTCTACATGGATTAACACACTCTGCCTACATCCTAATGCTGTACACTTCTTCTCAACAAAACTATTTTATCCTAAACAAAATATAATTAGAAAATAAATAACAGAAAATCGAGAGAAAGAGTAAAGGACTAACGGATTCCTTAAGAACGAGGCGTGTTCGGCGCATGAATTGTTCTCTAAGCTGCTTGCGGCGCTTGTTGGGGATGTTTTCTCGGGGGATCACGAAGCGCTCACGTAGCGGCACGTGATCGCCGATCTCGTGCATTTCGCCGTCCACCGCCCACCACTCCGACCGCTCCTCCGTCTTCCTCAGCGCCACCGGCGGCGACTTTGGCCGCGTTCGGGCGTACCGGAGCTGCCCGAGAAACGGCGTCGTCAGGGGCCGAAGCTGAAACCGTTTCGCGACAGAGAGCATCGAAACAAAAAAAACAAAAAGGTTTATCAGTGGTTTTCTTGCTAGTGTTGTTTTTAGTTCGGTTCAATGCAGAAGTGCTACATAGGTGGTTCTTATCACTTTTGCATAATTGTTGGTTAAATTACTTCTATAGTACCAATATTTATATAATTTATTTAATTTGATTTTATATTTGTAAATTAATATCGATTTTATTCGTTCTAGTCACTTGGAAGTTGGAATAGACAACTATGGAAAACTACGGATTAAATTGATATATTTAGAACTTTAAATAATATATTGAATTAAATAAATTATATAAATTAATATTTCTGGTGGAGTTGATTCAAAGTAGTATTTTTTTTTCTCAATTCAATCTCTATTTTATTTAAAATGATTTAATGTGATATTTTTATTAAGTTGTTAATATTGTTTGAAAGATGATCACGTGTTATTTTTTTGTTTTTTTTTCTTCTCTCTCAAGACTTATGGCACTTTAGAACCTTTTTCAATCGTTAGAATTGTGCAGCAAAATAATGTGTGTGGTAAAAAATCGTGCACAAAGATATTTATACTGGTTCTGATCAAACGATCTTATGTACAGTTGTTAATCTCTCAAAATTGAGATTTACTCAATCACTACAATAAATCAAATAAATCACAAATAAGAAAGTTTAAGGTTTAGAAAACACATATCGATATCTTGCAGCCACAAGAGATAGAAGACACCTCCCTTGAAATTCACAAGGGATGAACACCTCCTTTGAGTCCCACAAAGGATGAAGACACCTTTCTTGAATCACACAAGAGATGAAGAAACATTTTCATTAAATCACACAAGGAATGAACACCTTCCTTGAGTCATACAAAGGATGAACAACTTCATCTAGCAACAACAACAACAATCAATCACTCATGATCCCACTTGATGATAGTTATCGTTCTATCGACACTAGGTTTTCAAAGTCTTCCACAAAGAATTCTCAAGTACTCAGATTTCTCTAACTTTTAGTTCTCAAGTACTCAAATTTCTCTAACTTCTTTGAAATTAGGTTAAGAATATTAAAAGTCAAGTCACAACTGCCAGAGATATTCGATTATATGATAATAAATTATTCTAGAGTAGTTTCTAGTTTTTGAAAAACATTGTTTCGTGCTGATAATCGATTATTCTAGAGGCATTTCTAAAAATTAAAAAACTACTTATGTGATAATCGATTATTATAGTGCGTTTTGTAAAAAGAAAATCTTCTCTCAACATTCTACTGCTTGGGTTCTGCCTTTTGACTCTTGACCTACTATTTTAATTATTTTAAATAATATACATTTATTACAAGACTTAAACAACTAAACTCTTAAGTCTTAAATGTATCTCTTGAATCCAAGCTCCATGCATTCTTGAAGTCTTTAGGATTTTTCACTGAATCATCATTAAGTCTTCTACATTTCTCCATAAGTCATCATCATCAAAAACTCTTTACTGAATCAAGATATTCATCTTCTTCTTTTGTCAACAATCTCTTCCTTTTTTTATTTTTATGATGATCACAATTTGTTGAAAACTTATGATATGTCATGTTCTCAATATACAACTTAAGAGAAAAGAGCAGTTAATCCAAGACCTCAAAGAGGTACAAGTTATCACAATATATCAACACAAATATATCTCGTCCTTTTTTTATCATGATAAAAAAATGAATTCTTTAGACAACTCCCCCTAAATTAGATAACTTTTAAAATAGAACTCTCTTTTAATTAAGACTTGCATATCTCTCCCCCTATGATGCACCGATACTTCAACTTGGGTCACGTAGTCGTGTCCGACATGTATCCGTGTCCGATACTTTAGAATACTTTATCGATACTTATCAATGAAGTATCTAATTTATAAAGTCGTAGTACAAGAAACTTTTTGAATAATGACTAATTTTATTGAAAAGAAATAATTAGCCACTATAAAGTGATCAATTTAGGTGTCAATTTAGAAACTAAAAATTATTGACAACTAAAATAGTTCCAAAAAATTATAATTGGTCTCTAAATTGATAATTAAAATAGTTTTTATTATGAATTAGTTTCTAAAATTTTGGCTACCAAAATAATTGGTCTCTAATTCGAAAACTAGTCTCTAACATATTTTTGGTTACTAAAATTGATCATTATTTAAGATTTTTTTTGTAATAGTACTTTTATGATGACAATAACTCATATTTTTTATATTGACAACTTTAGTACATATAATTTTAATTTGGATTCACACAATAACAATCATATATTTATTATGTTTTTATACATTTTTCAATATTTATATATTACGTATATATCACGTATAGTATCCTATTATTCTCAAAATAAACGTATCTACGTATCAAATACGTGTCGTATCCGATACACGTATCTTTTTTATGGTAAAAAAATAGTTTAAGAGATAAACTCACCCTACATGTAATATTCCCCCTTTTTGATAAAAAAACAAACCTTTCAAGAAGAAATACTCCCCCTAAATCAAGAGTGATTCTAAAGATTAAAGAAAAAAAAGGTGTTTAAAGAGGGCAAATTTATACTAACAAAATGAGCTCCAACATACTAATTTGCATTTATGAGGTACAAACTTGTTGCTCATGGTCTAAATTTTTTAAAAGCTCACTCAAACGGTAAAAAAAATGAAAATATGCGTCCTGCTTTGCAAGATAATCGATTATAGTCTCAGAATAATCAATTATTGTTTCATATTCAAGAACATAGATTTCTAGATTTGTTGATGATCGATTATCACCTGAGATAATCTATTATCTCAGCTGAGTTTTTCATAAAACACTAAAATGAATGATTTTTACCACTTTGGACATATCTATATCCCCAAACCCTCTAAGATCATAGAACTTACCGAGATACCAAAAAAATGTTCTTGGTTTGAAATTAACATGCAAAATTGAAAAACTTTGGTCCCAAAAATCTTATCTGGGTCCTTGAGGTTAAAGACAAGTTACTCTATAATAGGAATCCAAACATATCTTCCATTAGAAACATCAAAATATTTAATTATACATTTGTTATAAGTATATCCATTTTGCATACAATAGAAACATGTTACACTGTTTATATTCCTAGAATGAGTTGTTCCTTTCTCTAACCATACCCTATGAGTTCTTTTATTTTTATTCTTGGGAGCTCACTTACTTTTGTGAAAATCCTTTTTCTTAAACATTGATTTTTAAAAACTTTTATTATTTGTTGCATCTTCAAGTTGTTTTTCAAGAATGTTAATATCAAACTTATAACTTTTGCAAGATACACATTTAATATTTGTAGTCTCTTTATTTTCTAAAATTGAAAATTTATTTTTCAAATTTTTTTCTTCTTCAAGAGATTGTTTCAAACTTACTTTGTAAATCCTTAAAATCATATTTTAATTGTTTATGAGCAACATATAATTTACTAGATTTATGAAGTAGTTGTTGAAATACATCATATAGTTCATCATATTCATCATTGTAGCTAGAACACTTACTTGGCTCCCATGTGATTCTTTGTGGCCCATTAAGCAAAGATTTGCTTCTTTATCTGAGTCGCTTAAGCTTGATGAAGAACTTGATGAAGAGCTTGATTCATTCCCCCATTTCTTTTTCTTGAAGAACTTTCTGCCCTTCTTTTCTTCACTCTTCTTAGCATTTGGGCAGTCCGTTTTGACATGTCCCAAATCTCCACAACCATAGCAATGGAATTTTGAAGAAGAACCTTGATTCTTCTTTTTATGCTTTTTATGTTGTCATTTGCTCTTTGTAACATCCCGACCGGATATTACGGGTTTAAAAATATAATATAAAATAAGAAAATAAAATCACATTTATTATAAATCCATTTCCCAAAAACGCGGGAATTTCAAAGAATTTATTTCATAATAAATATAACTCTAAGTTCAAATCTTCTCATAATTTAATAAAATACCAAAACAGTCTCATAATAGATTACATCTTTATTCCAAAACCATAAATGATAAAACTCTATTAAACTGTTCCCATGAGTTTTCCCCGCTCCGCTGCTAAGTCTCACCAGATCCACCTGCAACATCATCTGCTTCCGTGTACAACGTACACGATCATCGCCAAACACAAGCAGATAAGGTGAGCTAACAAAATAAACATATATATATGGCACAAATATACCAATCACACAATCACACCAAAGGAATTCCATCCTTTGATATCACATCACATGGTCACCACCATGTTACTCGTGTTCTACATCTTCTAGTGAGTACCTCAAGGTGTCTTGCTGCCACACCTATCGGCCACAACCGATAGAGCACGTGCGGGTAACCATGCTACAGATCATACACCGTAACGCCAGATGGAGTTCCCATATACAAACATAATTCGTAACGTCCCAAGACTACCAAACTCGTCAGTCAACTACTGAGGAGGACAATCTATCTGGGCCCATCCGTACTGGCCACAACCAGCACACTCACACCGGCAACACTCGCCAAACCTAAGCTTAACTCAAGGATTCCTCGTGTTCATCCGCCATCCTGAGCTCAACTCGAGGGATGCCATTCTGAGCTCAACTCGAGGAATGCCACGTGCTTAACCCCTATTCTGAGCTCAACTCAAGGGATACGTTCCGAGCTCAACTCAAGGAACACCAGCAAGTCGACCTTTAAGATATTCTAGAAGCCTTGTAGATCACGCACATCATAGCAAGCATAATACCAATCTGCTACAGCAAAATCGCCTGGCGGGGGACACGTACCGCTAGGTGCTGCCGCTTCCAGATTGCCTAGTGGGGGACACGTACCGCCAGTCGCTACCGCTTCCAGATTGCCTAGCGGGGGACACATACCGCTAGTCTCTACACTAGTACTTGCACATTACTGGCTTTAGTTCAGGTTCAAGCATACTTCACACAAGTTGCTCTCATTTGCTCTCATTAGTACCCCTAATGAAAGGCATTGCCATCTATAATGTTCTAGGCCTTATAGCATCTCACATGTGCATTCATCCCCTAGTCATATAGACCATCCCAAGCATGCTCAAACAAAATATAAGTAGCAACACTCTAACAATTTTAAGCACATGATCTTATGCACCGATGCAATTTAATATTGACACCCATGCCTTCACCAAACCAATTCTCCACATGTGACTAACCCAAAGGAACATTAAAATTGATAGAGACTTACCACATAACCCAATTATACTTCATTAGAAGTTACTTGAACTAATCAAGGGCTTATTCATACATTTTAACGACTCCAAAATCAACAATATTGAGTGACGTATATCTCTAGCTACTGACCTCAAAATCCAATCTCCATCATTCAAAGTGAAAAACCACATGTTATGGACCGCTTGTCAAAATTTCACCAAAATCGGATGGTTAACAAACTGGAAAATGCAGTTTTACAAAAACTACGCGAACCAGAAAAATTGGTGGTGCCTAGCGCCCAGAACCAGACGACTGGCGCCCGGCAAGACTAAACTACCGCCCAGCGGTTACTGTTGCACGAGAAGTATGAAAAATAGCATTTTTCGTGAATCAACACACCACACACCTCTGGTGTGGCGCCTGGCGGCCAATGGGGTGCCGTCAGGCGGTTCCTGCATCTGCGAACCTTGCCTCCTTCACAACAACTCTGATTTCATTCAATTTACGACTCAAAAGATTGTACTCACATGTTTAGGTTCATGATCCTTTCCTAAAACTTCAATAAGTAAAATTCCATTAACCTTTTCCCTTTATTTTAGTGCCACTATAAAATCCTCCAATTCATCAACCCTAAGATAACCGTCATGTGATTTTCATCTCAATTTAACCCCTAATTCACGAATTTCCAAGAAAGTATGATGTTTAATCATTCATAAAGATTAGGACGCGATTTTTCCCCGATCAGAAACCTCCAAGAACTTGGGAAACATCAAAATCGAGCCAAAAGTGGCTCGCGTCGCCTGGCGGGTGTTCATCACCGCCAAGCAGTTTATCAAGAAACCCAAAAATTGGTGAAAATGGTAAGTGTCGCCTGGCGGTCGGGAGCTTACCGCCAGGCGGTTCCTCATCAGGAACCCAGAAAAAAACCAAAACCGCATGGATCGCCTAGCGGCCATGAGTGACCTGCCAAGCGGTTTTTGGAAAATTTCCAGAAACCCAGATTTCAATGAACAACGAAAAAAAACCATACACATACATGCTATCAATCATACAATTATGCATAAAACTAGGTAAGACGTGATTTCAGCTCCCCTAATCTGGTTCCCTTGGCTTAAATTTTAGAATTGTTGTGAATTCTCTCTTGATCCTCAATGATCTCCCTTTGGCTTTCTCTCCCAATTCAGCTTCACTCCAACCTTACTACTCTCAAAATTCGTGTTCTATTTTCTGAGTACACTCACAGCTTGCCAAAACCCTTCTTCTTACCTTACATTGGCCTTTTAAAGGTGCCTTAAAGCTAGATAATTACCAAAAACGAATTTAAGGTTTAATGGTAATGTTTATTATCATTCATTGATTCTTTATAGTCCGTTTTTCAACCTCCCTTGGCTGCCCATGCATCTAGGTTTCCCTTAACCCTTCAAATTCAAGCCAAAACTCAAAATAGCAAAAAAAAGTTTAATTTGGTTTTTCCAAGGCTTGAACCCATAACCATACAAATGCCAAATCAATGTTCAACCATTTAACCAATTCATGTTTCATGATGACTAATATAATTAAATGATTATATCATTTCATAATCATGCTCAACATATATTTAAAAAAATAAAAACAAATAAATAACACATAATTAGCATACTTAAGACTTCAACCCAAGTCCTCTCACATAATCAAAGTACTCTCACCAATTGAACTAGTACTTTTCTACATGATAACAATCCGCATTAAATGCCTTAAAAACTCATACTACCCGCATTTATTAAATAATTATTTAATTAATTATTCAAATTTCTCGGGTCTTACACTCTTTATAAACTTTGTGAACATTTTCATCATTAAGTCCATGTCCTTAAAGTCATAGTCATCATCTTCTTCTTGATTTTTTCCTTTGAAAATTTCATATTTAAAGGTTGTATTCTTTTTTCTTCTTATGTCCTCTTCTTCATTTAGTCTCCCGAATTCTAACTCATGCTCTCTTAACTTCCCAAATAGAGCAACCATTGACATATTCACAAGATTTTATGACTCCATTATTGCGATGACCTTTGGTTGCCAAGACATATTCAAAGATTTCAATATTTTTATATTAAGTTCATCAATATCAAAATCTTTACCTAACCCAGAGAGATGATTGGCGATATGAGTGAAACGCTTTTGCATATCATATATTGTTTATACTTGTAGCATATGAAACATCTCATACTCCTAGATGAGAGAATTTTTCTTTGCTTGTTTCACATCATTTTTTCCTTCATGGGTTACTCTTAAAATCTCCCACATTTCCTTGACACTTGTACAAATTGAAATTCTATAAATTTCATCAAGAGTTAGTGTAGATGACATTATATTTCTAGCCTTAACATCATATTGAACACTTCTATTTTCGAGTGATCCACTAAACTTCAACAAAGTTTAATAATGGGTACACAACACTTTTTGGGCTAAATACACAACCTCTCCAACATGTACAACAAAAAGTGTTGTTAATCACAAGATTTCACATGCATCAAAATGGATATAAAATATAAGCCATCTAGAGAATAACCTCACACAAGTGTGAAGGATAGAAAATTTTAGTGTTCTTAATTACAAGTTATTGCAAGTTATTTGAAGATGATATTGTTGTAAGAGTTAAATATGTTTTTGGTCCCTTAACTTTTAGTAAAAATTGGAAATAATCCTTTTTTGAAATTGTGGTCTAATTTAGTCCCTCAACTTTAGAAATGTGTGTACTGAGTCCTTTTAACCCAACGTTGTTAAGTTTATTTGATGTTTCTAGTGCGTTTCATGATAGCATTTGAGTTGTTTATAGTGTTTGACTCATTTTCACTTGAATGTTAGATGAAAAATGTGCTTGAAAGATCAAATAAACATAACAAAATTTGGTTAAAAGGACTAAATTCACATATTTCAAAAGTTGAGGAACTAAATTGCGTCTAAGTTTCCCTTGTTGTAAAATTTGTTTATTGCAATGTAGTTGCAATTTGGCCATTATAGCTAGAGTAGTTTTTGTTTTGGTCATTATTGATACAACTATTTCAATTTGGACATTAAAACAAATATGACCGTTGTTGGGGTGTTACAAGATATTCATCATGAGCCATGGAATTTTAACCCATCATCATCCCTCATTCACACCATGAAAAGATGGTCTAATGCTCTCCAAGAAAAGCAGCAATTCAACTCACATCTCTTTCTCTCTAGGAATTCTTTTGCTTTCTTCTCCATTTATATCTTTCTTCTATATATTATCTTATGTTATTCATATTCTTTTAAAGAGCTTATCTTACTAGTTTTTGTTATCTTCAAGATATATTCGAGATATTTCTGTTATATCCCAAAAAATGTGCACATATACCACAAATAAATCATTAAAAATAGTGTTTCAACATGGCTTAAGAATTTACGTATTCGTGTTTTTATCATATTTTTACTACAATATTTCTTAAGTACCAGAAGCTTTAAATAATGAAACAAAAAAATAGGACTTTATGAACGAATAATTGTGTCACAAAATGTTTTGTCAAGTCTTCATGTATATAGCAAGCTTCTACCATGAAACTATTTTTATTTTCAATATCAAATAAATTGTAGAAATAGAATACAATAACATAGATAGACAAACTTTGTGCCAGAAAAAAAAAACCAAATTTATTTATATTTATAACTTTTTTTAGAATAATGTAAGTGATATTGATTTTCAAGATATGGAAACTCAGCTCAGCTGATTCTTTTAAATTGGTTATAATCGATTTTAATATAAATATATGAAAAGTAAAACAAAATAATATTTTATTTAACAATGTATAAGTGATATTTGTAATCTATTAGTTTACAAAATTTATAAATCAGAATTATGATTTCTGAATTAAGCAGTTAGTTTAATTAGTTAAACTGTGAAACTTCAATTGATGAGAGATGTATTGAGACATATGAACCCCTCCTATAAATCCTGCTGATCCAAACAGAACAGTGAAAACGACGTCACATAATACACAACGCTCAGAACTAATTGATGTGTCGAAGCAAATAAGGATGAAACAAATTACAAATCTATATGTCACTACAATCGAACATTGAAACATGTGCAAAAACCAAAATCCCTGTTTATCCTTTGTTTGGAAGATAGTGAAAAACAAAAATAAGAAAAGAAAAGAAAAACAATCTAAGGAAAAGAAAGTGAAATATAAGATTCTTTGGTGGGAAGGTAAGGTAATGTGATAATATAAAATAATTAAATTAATTAGATGATGTAATAAATTATTAAAATATCTTTATGGTAATTTGATAATAATGAATGTGAATTAAAATTTAAAAGATAATTAATTACGAAGTAATTATTTAAAAAAAGTTAAAATAATAATAAAAAACAACAAGAATTACATTTAAGTTTATATAATTTTACTCAAATATATGACTATGTGGTTAAATCTGTGAGTATTTTAATACATCGTACATAGATTGTCTAGGTTTACAGCGGAAAAGAAATATGATAAGGAGAAGTCACTGCAAAGTTGAAAAGTTAATTAATTTAAATTCTATTTAAGCATCAAGCATAATTGATTGTAATACAAAATCAGTTATTTAAGTATAATCCATTATGATATTTAGTGAATACATTTTTTTCTTCTAAATTTTGAAATATGAAATGTAATGTCCTTTGATAATTAAGTTTTGAAATTTTACAAGTTAATTAATTAAATTAAAATAACGTTTCGTAAAATTATTCCATAAATATTATTTTAGCTTAACTTGAAATTCAATAATTATCGCTACTATTTATGTAAAATTGTCTAATTGTTTAATAAAAGTATATTTCAAACAATTATCGCCATTCATGTTTTTAGATTATTCTAAATATTGTGAAAGTTAACTATTTTTATTTATTTATGATTATCATTATTTTTGTTAAAGATAATATTGCTTATAATTATTTGAAACAATAAATAAATAATAGTGATTATACAGTGATGCCTCACACGATTGAAAAAAAATATATTCAAAACATTAGTTTTTATCATTGATCTCATATATTTTTTATTTTTAATTAGTACATTTTTGTCAAGTACAACCCAAAAAAAAAAATTATTCCAAAATATGTCATTATTTGTCGTTTAATATATTTAGTTTATTATTTTTAGTTCTTTATTTTTATTAAAATATTATTTTAATATTTTTAATACACCATGATTAGCAAATAAGTTACCACAAACTTCATCATTATATAGATAGTGCATACATCAAACATACAAATATATTGTATGTAAAAGTTTTCCAAAATAATCCTTAGTATGTACAAGAAGTGCTACATCATACAAAATCATACAAAAGTACCTGATTTAAAATATACATTCTATTTGCATTTTCAATATAAAATAAAAAAGCTTCATACTCTTTACTAGTGCTCCTTATTATCATCATTTGTAAGATCATTTGTTCAAGCACCATTTACAATCATCGTAGATGGATACCACAACACCACAAAAAGCAAAAGGTAAGTTAGTGAAGATTTGCAATACTATGAAAACAATTCATGTTCAACTCAAATTTAATAGTTCATATAAAGAATCAAGTGTCTATCATGATACAAGGCTTAATCATTTCAACACAACCCTAATGGCTCAATCATAACATAAGCATTTGTCTCTACTTTTGAAAAGACCAATGTATGAAGCAAACTCAGAGACTCTACACATGTCGTAACTCACTCTTTTCTCTTAGGAGTTATAACCATAGATTGACACTGGAACACCAATCTCTCTCGAGTATGAATAGGGTAAATTCCTTATATTTGTGAGGTCTAGTCCTTTTTCATATTGAAGCTCTAGATTATAGGAACATCTCTAACTCTTACAACTAGATATCATCCTCTACATGAATATGATACTAGCAAAGTCAAGATAGCCTCTTCAAAATCCCTCTTAATACACAACCTAACATCACATCCATGTAGTACTCCCTCCTTAGGAGTCACTACACTCACAACATCCACACACAAGATACATATCTCATTCTAAATACTTTTAAGCAAATTAAACATATCTTAAAATCATATTTCTCAAACTTTCGCCTAGTGAGACCCCCTTCTCACCTAACAAAAATGAAACAGAGCTCCCTGGAACCAAAGTTCCAAGTAGTGCTCAACATTGTTCCTCTAGCAACCAGTGATCATAGGCACGTCCAACGCCACATATAAGATGCCCAATAGTGGCTACCTTAATGCTTTCTAGACTTTAAGTCTTATGTTTTTACTCAGCAATTTTGTTCTTGCCCAACGACCCCCATTATGCGCTTAATAGTGGTTTCTTGGTACCCAATGCCACAGTCCCTTAAACTCTATGGAATCCATTTTTCAGATGGCACCCAGTGGCGCTTAGCTTGTGCAGAATGCTCCAAACTCTTGAGCAACTTAAGAATGAAGTATTTTATTTGAAATATATTTTTCAAGTTTTTTTAATGTAAAATTATCTATTAAATTGTTACAATTAATGCCATTTAAATTTACACTTTTCTCCAATTCTAATTCATTGTTTATTTTATTAGAGTTTTCATCTTCATTATCCACCAAAATGCTAAATCCTAATCTAGTTAATAGTTCTGTAATTCAATCCAAGTAAAAATTTGAATTCCTCATAAAAATATATGCAGAAAAACTCTCTAAACCCTATAAATCAAAAAGTACCTAAAAAAATCAAGAAAAAGAAGCATAATTTTAATCCTAATACAAATTCATAAACTAGAATAAAAACAACAAAAATACAAAAAAAAAACATACTATCTAGAAACGAGGATAAAAAGATTGATGCACATAGGCATCATGAAATTTAAAGAATGAAATCAGCCAAAACCCTCGAAAGAAGAACTTTAGAATAGAAGAAAACAAGGAAAGGTAAGGAGGAGTGAAATAAGTAATGAGAAGTCACATAGATAAAAGAAGAAAATAGAAAATAAATTGATTATAAGATAACAAAGATAACTAATCATTTTCTTTTCCTAAACAAAATTACAATTTATTAAAAAAAGGTTTTAACTCATTAAAAAAAAATTGAGACCTTTTTCCTTTGGAAGCCTATTTTCAAACAGAATAAGTTTCTATTTATTCTATTTTTTTATTTTCTTTATGATTTTTTCATTAATCTTGATGGGGTTAATTAAAAAAAAAGTGATTATTTCAACTTTTTTTTATAACATACTGAAGTTTTGTTTTGCTTAGATACTTTACTCTAGCTGTAATGCTTGGATGTTTTTGCTTTAAGGATATGTATTGTAGGTAAGGGAAGTTATTAATGTTTTCTATAGAACTTTATAATAGATGATTTAGATGTGAAAGTGATGGTCATAATATCCTGAATTTTATGCAAAAGATTGTGGTTGGTTGAGAAACTATTTGAATGCTAGAACTTTTGTTTGGTGTGTTGATCTAGTGACTAGACTATGCATGATAACTTTAGAGTTTCCTTGAATTGAGTTTTGAATATGATTTAGATAGGTAGAGTAAATTTCTATATATTTCCATATGATAATTTAGGAATTTGATGTGAGTGTAAATAAACATAATTTGACTTAAAGTACAAAAATTGATTGGAAATGAGAAAAGGATAATGCTTAGCAAATTGTGTTTTGGATCAATCATTTAAATTTTTTAGAAGTTGTATTATTAAAATGCTTTTGAAAATTACCTTTGAAATTTGGATTGATTCTATTCTTGATACTATTTTGTTTTTTATATTTTCACCCAAGCGGAGGATTTCACTTAAGCAAAAATAAAATAAAGACTCATATTTCACTCTATGTTCTATGTTTACTCAAGTGAAAATTATTTACTTAAGTGAAAAGTGAATTGAAAATAAATTTTTTATCCTATTTTCGCTCAAATGAAGGATATTTGTTTTAGGTGAAAACAACATTACAAATCAATCCAATTTTTGTCCACAATTCGTTCAAGTGGATAAAAAATGTCTCTTTTAACTCATTGAATATGTATGTTTTTGTAACCGCAAAGTGAATATCAATTTTATATTTGATTGATTTGTGATTTTATTTGAATGTTTTTATATTGTATGACAATGCTTATTAAGATTCATTAAACTTGCATGAAGTTGGGATCATACATATAGATGACTTGTGAATCATGGTTTGAATTGTTTATTAAATATTGACACTATATCGAAATAAAGTACATCTTACTTTACCAATGATCTAAGTCATCGATTAAAATATTATGTGGTGAAAAACAACTGAAACATACATAAATGTGTAAACTTGAGTAGCAAGGAAGTTACTCTGATTCATAATTCTTTTATTCGCTTGTAGATTAAAATTTTAAATTGGATGTCTCGGAAAATATACCTCAAAATAAAATATCATTTGATGAATAAGTTTTTTTTTTTCTTTCATATCATTCTATCATGTTAAAATTTATTTTTAATAACTTATTCTTATATTTATACTAACATGTTATGTAATGATTATATTATATTATATCATTATATATATATATATATAATATAATATTATATTTTATTTTATTTTGTTTAAGCAATATTTAAAATATTTTATGTGTATCATTTCTTAAATTATGTTATACATTTTATGCTTATGCTTTGTTTAAGATTATTACAAGAGTTATGTATATAATCTTATGCTTATACTTTGTTTAAGATTTTGATGAAGTGATGTGTTATAACTTTTATTAATGTATAAATAAGAGATTCATTAGAATTTAAAAAAAAATTGAAGTAAACAAACTTTTAAAATAAATTTTAATTTAAATATATGTTTTTCTTTTGTATTTTTCAAAAATTATTTTTAAATTTTATCAACTAGGTTTCATTAATGTTTGCAAATTTAATAAATATTTTAGTTCTCTTGAAAATTTATTTGGTATTGTAATGTGAAATGTGTACAATTATAACTTTTTTTAAATATTTGATATCAAAGAAACAACCCCTCCTAATATTGAATAACTGATAATATTATGTTCTTTAGCGTACTTTTTTTTTATTTTATAAAAAATAATTAATTAATATTGAAAAAATAAGAAAACAAATACGAGTATAGGTACAAGTATAACGAGAATGAAAATAAAACAAAGATTTGATACTCATTAAATTTAAACATAAAAATAAATATAAATTTTTTGATGAGATAATAAAACTCATTCTCGTCCCGTTACTAGGCTTAATCAAAAGATACATGAGATGTGCCATTAAAATTTGAAATTTTCTTAGTACAATAATAGTCACGTATAATAAACAGTATAAAAATATATATTTCAGATTTCAAATACTTGAGTTCCTACTACAAATTAATATATTGATCAAGTTGAAATTCTGACTAAAGATTGATGAAATTGTTCTTTCTAACAATATTTATACATATTCTCATCTCATTGATTAATTAAATACAATATCATACCTTTGCCCCCTTTTGTACTATTTCATAGAACTGTAACACAATTCTAAATGACCTAAGTATAAATTATTTTATAAGGATTGAATTAAAATTTCATCTTGAAATTACTTTTAGAAACATATACATATTCTATCCTTACATTTTATTTCGTTCTTAAACTATATATACTTATTTTATCTTTGCATTCGCGAACATGATACTATAACTTGCTGTAAAATTTCATTTATCACACAACAACAATAATAATAATAATAATAATAATAATAATATTATTATTATTATTATTATTATTATTAAACACTTTACATATCATATAAAATACCTTTCTAACCATCGTCAATATTATATTTATCGCATAAAAGACTTTTTAGATGATGTTCAATAAAAGGAATATTTTACGAAACTTTTATAAACAATAAAAATAAAATAAGCATTTATTCGATTTATAAATATTTCTCTTTATAATTTTTATTCTAAGGTAATTTCTAATAAACTAAAATCAAAAAATGAAAACTCCTGAAACATGTTGAAAAGAAAAAACACAGTTCAATATTCAATATGCGAAAGGTAAGAGAATAAACTAGTAGTACCAAACCAATCCAACAATAATAGCCTCCATCCACCCTTTATAGAAGAACATATACCAAAACCACTTTCACACTGTTCCTCCCAAAACACCAACTGCAATATCATAATAATGCAGCAATTTCATCAAACACCTTCTAAATCTGCATCTTCTTTGGTGGTGATTGAAGGGGCTTCTTCAGAAAGCTTTTTAGGGTATTTAATGGCATTCAGTTCAACCTTTCTCAAAGCAGCTTTTCCAAGATCAACACCACACATGTCAGAGAGCCTCACGAGATAAAGCAACACATCAGAAAGTTCTTCTCCAAGATGAACTTTTTCTTCTTCTTTCCAATCTGGAAGACCCTTTGGAACCTCCCCTTTCCACTGAAATATCTCAGACAATTCTCCCACTTCACCCACCTGGGGAATCATTGCAAAGTCATCAAATAAGATACAACTGAACTTACCCCTTTTTGAGAAAGGAAAAGCACTGCAATTCGAGAAAGAATGTTTGAAATTTGAACTTAAAAATCAAATTTAATCTTCTAAAATTAATTTTAAACCTAATTCAGTTTCATAAAATGGAAGATTTGTACTCTATTTATTTGTTATATAAAATTACTTTATTTATTTTTAATCGATGTAAAACTTCTAACACATCTAAAATCTAAAATTAAAAGTACGTAATTCATAACAAGTAAAACAATATATTTAAAAAATCTAATTCTGATAGCATACGTAAACCAAATTTTAATTAATTCAATCTTATAAAATTGATCTGTAAAATAATATATTCAATTCACTGATATTATTTAAAATAGATTTGTAAAATAAAATATACAATTCAATAATATTATATGAAATTGTCTTTATGTAAGACTTCCAACAATTATATTGAAATCACAATTTAATTTTTTAAATTTGAAATTTTTATTCATTTTACTTTTGAAAAAAATCCACAATTTTAATTTGTATATATTTCATTTTCTTATTGAATTATACTATATTGTAAAATACCATAACAATGATTTAGTTAATTCAATTGTAGGAATTAGATATGGGAAAAAAAATTATGGGATTAACTAAAATTACAGATTTTATAAAATACAGGAGATCCAGAATTTTATTTAAGTATTAGAAAAGAACCTTATTATTCATTTTTTTTTCTTTTTTTTTCCTAATATTCCATTATTCTTTATGACACGCTAATGTACCATGTGTAAAGAATGGCATGGAATATATTGCGTGGGTTTCATCTTATATGTTATCAGTGTGATAACAGCTTGCAAAGTGTAATTTTACTAATTTTTGCAAATATAAAATAAAATTTTTAAAAAGAGGAAAGAAAATATATTATATTCTGATGAAATTTCACCATCATCTCCCTACACCTACTATGTAGAAAAGAAACAATTTTCCATGTCCACAACTAATTTAATAAATCTTTTAACCTGGAATATATGCATCCTACGCATAAATGAAAAAAAAAAATTGACAATGAGATTAAAAGGTGCAAACTTGATGAAAATACAATGTTTTCAAATTCAAATGCATAAATAAAGATCACAAACATGGTCAACATGCAAACCCCCAAGATGAGGAATAAAAAGAGATTAAAAGAAACCAACTTTAAGAAAAAAAAAAAAGAAAAAAAGAAGAAGAAAGAATCAGTGGTTCAAAATGCAAACACCCATGGTGAAGAACAAATGAGAGTACAAGGAACCATTTTTGTTTTTTAAAACAATTTTTCCAAATGCTTAAATTATGATCACAAACATTCTTTCTTTGGTGGGTGATATTCAGACACCCATGACAAAGAACACAAAGAGAAAAGTAACCAACTTTAAAGAAAAAAAAAATCAAAGTTCCCAAATGCTTAAATGAAGCTATATAACAAACAACCTCAGCTAAATCAATGTTCAAACACCCATGACGAAGAAAAAACCATTGAAAGGAACCAGCTTCAAGAAAATTCCAATGTTATTCTCAACCCAAATGCATAAATGAGGATAACAAAAATCCTCTGCAAGGTCAATACTCAAACACCCATGATAAACAACAAAATAACAAAACAACACAAATTTGACTCAGACACATAAAATCCTCAACAAAATTAATAAAAGTAAGAATTTTGACATGAGCTTCATGAAAAATAACACAAAAACTGACATGGGTCGGTAGAAAAATAGCAGAAAGAAACAGTGTTAATGCAAGGTGAAATGAGAAGCAGAAAGAAAGCACATTTTTTGTTTGTTTGTGGGTTGTGAAAGAGAAGAGAAGAGAAGCATACCAAAGCCAAAAGGAGGTTCCTTGGGCTATGAAACTGCTCCCAATTCCTCTCCTTTGCAAAGTCACTCATAATCTGCTTAAGCTGATCAAGAGAAACAGGTGCTTCTTCAGAAACCCCAGTCATGTTTTCAGAGCAGAGAGAATGAAAAAGATGATGAAAACAGAGAGAGAGAGAGAGAAAAATGAGAATGAAGAAATGAAAACAGCTAGCACCTCATTATATAAGAAGCAGAAGACAAGAAAATGAGTGTGGAAAGGTTTTGTTTTTCTTGGAAAGAGTATTGAAAGAATTGAGGTGGATGTTGCAGCAGTGTCATTTTCGGGAATTGGTGGAGATTTTTTGTTTTCTCAAATTTGTACAAAAAGAGAGACTCAAATCCGTGGGGTGGACCCTTTTTTTTTCTCCTTTTTGTGGAAATAGGTAAATTAATTTTTTTTAATCTTTTTAAGAAATATATAAAAACCTCAACATTAATAAATTATCAATAGGTTTAAATAAGATACGATTATATTATTTTTAATCTAAACCGAAGATAATAAGATCATTCTATTTATCTTATTTTATTTTGAATTTAAAATTTTTATACAGAAATATTTCAAACTGCATGAAGTTGTTTGATATTTAATTATTTATTTGGTTTAATGTTTAATTATTTATTTGGTATTTATAGTTGTAATTTTTTTTTCATAATTTATGTTAGAAAACTGTTTTCTTAATTTAGATGTACATGTATCTTACTTTTAATTTTTTGTAACATATATAACGATTCAGATTTGTTCACACAACTTATCCAAAATCACTTCTTAACTTAAGAACACAAAAACCTGAGAGAAAAATAATTAAAACAAAATAAGTTTTTATTTCGTAGATTTAAATTATGAGACTTTGGTATAAATTAAGTTTAACTCTAGATTGTTCTATATATATATATATATATATATATATTTTTTTTTTTTTTTCATTTTTAGAAATACTTACTATAAAAATGGTCTAAATATGTTCTAAAAATTAAATGTTATGCATATATAATTAAAAGAGAATACTTTAAAAAATGATAATTCATTAATCTTACCATTTAATGTTCCTTTTTTTTCCTTTAATATTTTTGCTTCATTTAATATGATTTATTTTTTTTACTTTAATATTTTGGTTCATTTAATATGCTTTACTTTTTTCCTTTAATATTTTCTTTTAATGCGGCATCAAAAATATTAATAAGCATTAATTAATTAGTTTTAATATGTATATAACTGATGTTTCCTCTTTGAAGACGTTACATGCGTATTCAATAACTATTATAAATTATTAATTCCCTTCAACTTTTTAAAGTTGATTTTGCAGAAATAAGAAGTAGATGTATAATAATTTTTTTTTTTACTTTTTTTTATTTAATACCACAATTGTATGTGTAAGTTAATTAAAAATACAAAAAAAAATTATAATTATATATAAAGTTATTTTTTTATAATTATATATAAAGTGTTTTTTTATAATTATTTATTTTTAATTTATCTTTATAATATAATTCTTTATTTATTTTATAAAGATTAACCGTCATTTTTTAAAAAATTATTTCAATAATAATAATTATAATTATAATTATTACATATTTTTTTATAAAACTATTTTAATACTTAATTTTTTATTTATTAATAATTATTTTTTTCTTCTTTACTTTATTTATTTTACTTTATTTTTAATAAATATAAATTTATTTTATATATTAATTTAATATATATATATATATATATATATATATATATATATATATATAATATTATTATGTGCAGTTAAAACATATGTACACAGGCATTTGTAATACTAATTAATGTAATATTGAATTTTGTAAATGATAAATATATAGACACAAATTTAAATATTTCAAATTTTAATGTTTCAAAAAGAAAAGTTTTATTTTCTTATTTAATAGTTAATGTATACATTTACCAATATACATCCTTCTCCATTTATCAAAGACTTGCATGTCTCGAAGAAAATTAGTTTCTTCATTTCTTTTTCTAAATTAGTTGAAGAAAATTATAATTCTTTAATTTTTTTTCGCTCAGAGTAAAAAATAAAATAAAAATAATGATTTAGTGTCTAACTTAATTTTTTTTTCATAAATAAAAAAGAAAATATGTGTGAGTAATATGTAACCAACTCAGAAGATAGTAAAACAGAAAATAAAATAATTTTTATTTTTTATTATACTTTATTTTATGATTTATTATTTATTAACATTAAATGTTATGTTATAAAAGAAATAAAAAATATCTAATTTAATTTCTATCAATTTTTAATATATACAATACATATAGTTTAAAATTTAAAAAAGAAATAAAAAATATCTAATTTAATTTCTATCAATTCTCAATATATACAATACATATAGTTTAAAATTAAAAAAAAATTAAATATACAAATATACTAATTTAAAAAATTTCAAAAAATTTAGGGTGTGTGGGAAAATGGTCCCCTCCAATCCTTATAAGATCTACCATACCATTGATCCTATTGATCCTATGTTTATTTTCTACACAAGGAATATTAATTTTATATGTAGTTCTCACTATATTGAACAAAGATAATTAATATTTCTATTTTAATATAACTTTAAATAAATTACATACTATTTTTTAAGTTTTCTTAGTTTAATGTACATATTTTTATATTTTCTCTCTTTCTTGTCATATATTTTTTTTTTCAATATTAATTAAATCAATGTACATTTTTTTTCATCATGGTTTGAGTACATGTCGTCCTATAGGATCTATATGTACTTGGTTGGTCGTGTACTTTAAAGGGTACTTTACCTAATGTAGTCTCCCTAGTTCCCCAGGTTGTGTATTCTCGGGGTACCCCACCTTGTACAGTATAATAGCCCCTCAGTCTTAACATACTTATATGTTGGAGACTGTGAGGTAATGACCATGGACGTTTGGATGTTGATTTCTCGATTTATGGTGTTTTTTGCAAAGAAAATTTGTATTTCTTTGGTCGTATGGATGTACGAGTATAGTAGCCTCTCAACCTCGAGAAGTGTAAGTGACAAAGAGGTTTAATATGTTTGGGAAGGTGTAGAGTCTTTGACAGATGGGATGTGGGTAGGCAATCAGAGCGTCATTGAAATCGAGGTAGCTTTTGGGAGTTAAAGAGTCGTGATACTTGGGCTTTTTTGCTGAAGGTCAGTGACTGTTAGTATAGGCTGGGGTAAGGCATTGAAGTGTTGTAATTCATCCTATAAATGGTGCTTTGCTTCATATTATTTTGACCAAGTTTTTGAATCTTTCTGCTGCTACTTCTTTCCTCTCCAAAATTCTTACAAGAAATAAGGAAGTTCGAGTACTAATAGGTATGTCCATAAATGGATATAATGCAAGTGCTGGTAAGGGACCATGTACTGACTGATATTTAGAAACGTCCGGGGATTCTTTGTCTATGTTATTGGGGATGACTATGGAAGTCACCGGGGAGCGTAATGAAGATCCTCTTGAGGAGCACGTTGAGAGTTCCCTTCCCAAAAGAGTTGGGTACAAATGGGTTCATGAAGAGGTTCGACTTCTGACCTGGTCGAGATTGTTTACTACTTGGCCCAATAATATATATGTCTTTTATTGGGGAGTAAGCCAAGATATAGCGTCCCTTAGGAGAGTGAGTGTTATAGATAGCGTATGCCATGGTTATGAAGGGGATACATATGAGTTCTTTTACGTGTATATGGCCTTTTTTGTATAGTTACATGTTCAGTTGTCGTTCGACGAGTTCACCATGGGTCTCCTTCGTCTTTTGAATGTTGCTCATACATAACTTCATTTGAATAATTGTGGTGGTTTACAATAATTTTGACTTATTTGCTAAGCTTTATACTTGTCTCTCACTCCAAAGAGTTTTCTTTATTTTTATGTTACCTGCCCAAAATGGTTGGTTAAGTGGTTGTCCTAGGTGGGGAGGTCGAACTCGTGCCTTTTTTACGGGTACTCCCAGCATTTTAAGAGATTTAAGGATAGGTCTTTCAAGGTTTTAATGACTGAGACCAGTAGGTTATACTTTTATGATGATGATGGTAAGCCAAAGTTTTCGTTCTACTAGACAATCGAGCCTTATAGGTTCAAGGAAATCTCCAAGAGCTTGTTGTCTGTAGAGAATAGGCAAATAGTGGAAGTGCTGGAACAACTTTCTAAGAAGATCTTGACCCAGAGGATAATGCATTGTTATCTTTCTCCTAATCTGGATAAGGATATAAGCGATTCGTTTACCTTTTTCCATACCTTTTGTGATTTGGCTAATTTGAAAAAGATTTGTTTTTGCAAACTATATGGCTTAACACTCTGCCAAGGTCGATGCAGATGAGGACGTGTTTGCAAAGTTACGGAAGCATATGGGCTGAGGTCGCTAAGGAGAGAGGCATGTCAATGTGCCTAACTTGACAAAGGCCGTTATGGAGACTTATCGTCTTGAGAGTACTTCGAAAAGGCCTACTCCTTCTAAACAAAGAGGAAATGGCAAGTATATAATGAAAATGATGTTTTCGGCGAAGGACGACACACTAAGTTTTTGTTCTAGTACTTCATAACTTAGTGGTCTTAACGGACCCAGCCTTAGGATGAGGAAAAATCTAGACCTCAATTTGACTAAGCAAGAGGTGGAAATGGTGGATGTGATGGACCCAAGTGTCACCATAAAGGCTATACTGGAGTTTCAGACACAGTCAATGATCATGAGTTGGAGGGTAGCTTGTTTGTGGTAGAGTGAGCTGGCCGATGAGGAGAAGAAGAAAAAGGAACTAACTGTTGTTAAAAAGAAATCTGAAGCTGACAAAACTGAGTGGATGGCAGAGAAAAAAAATGGAGAAAGAGGTAAGAATACTTAAGGTTTGGAGGGCTCGCTGCCTGGAGTTTATTGAAGAGGGCTAAGGAGAGCACCAATCAAAAGGAAGCGGTTCTGAAAAAGGTTGAGGTCGAGATCTCTACCCTTTGTCAATATGTGATCTCTGAACATGTAAATGGTTTCCAAAAGGCGTTGTGGTAGGTCAAGTTCTTCTACAAGGAGATGTCGACTATTGATTGTCGTTTTAGCATCAATCTCGATGTGTATAAAGGTCGCATGCTCGATGTTGAAGAGATAATGGCCACAAAGGCCACGAAGCGTGCAGTGAAGAACGATGATGACAATCATGCTGACGAGGAGACGACTAGGTTAAGCCCTTCTCCCACTGTCGACCACATCGTTGATGAGGAGGTGGTGAATGCCGAGGATGCTGCAGAGGAGTAGTGATGGTTTATTTTTTATTTTTTAGTTTGTGTATCTACTTAATATATTATGGCCATTTTTGTACAAACTTAGTGAATCGTAATGAAATTGCTCTTTTTATGGTCATTTGTGCTCTTATTGGTTGGCCCTTTATTCCTTGGGGTTGGGTTGTATTTGCTATCTTCTTTTGTCTCGTGAGCGGCCATTCCCTTGGACAAGGTTCTCAACCCTACATGCACAGTGTCCTTGACTCCTTTTCCTTTGAATTGCTTGTCAACCTCAAGCCTTGTCATCAGCCTCACATTCTCTTCCTTCAAGGCTTACATTTCCTCAGCGTTTCACTTCCTATAATAGGCAAAATCTTGTTGATCTTCACTTAGGCTTCTAGTATAGTGGTCGACTTAATGGAGGGTTCAACTTCTCTCGCTTCCACAACTTTGCGCTTGGTGGACACCACTCTCAAGTCTTTAAACTTTTCAAACTGTCATAGTTTCTTCTTTACAAAATATATGTCGGCCCCACGATGGATGTCAATTGTTCTTACAAGGTTGAATTATATCCTACAAAGTCTCCTAAACAACTCTAAAGGTCTACAAACTTGGCTTCAAAGGAAACTTGTCTTCTGGTCATGAACGGAAGAGGAGGGTTGTGTCTGCAAAAGACACTTCGATGCCAAATCAATACGAGGTATCAAGGTATCAATGACAAAGTAAATGTAATCATGTACTTGTAAAATGTGCCTTTTATACTATGGTCATGGAACTTACCTAGCTGAGCTTTAATTCAATTGACCTAATTACTTGTTAATTAGAATGAGTTAATCAACCTCGGATTTACCCTCTCTGAGTAGTGATTATTTTGACTTGGTGTATTGTTATGGTTCGAGCACATGTCATTCTACAGGGCCGACATGTACTCTATTGGTCGTGTACTTTAAGGGGTACTTTAGTTGTGTAGTCCCACTAGCCCTCCAACCTATGTACTTTTGGGGGTTACCTCGCCCATATACAATACAATTTGGTATCTAAATTTTTTACCATAATGACTAATTATTTTTTATCACTAAAATTGATAATTATTCAAGGATTTTTTTATAGTGTTATGTTTACTTAATTGTTATAATTAATTAAATAAAAATATCGAATGCATATTTACGTATGGAGAAATCGAATTCAAAGAATGGAAGAAAAATGTACCTCTTTATCTCTTGCATTATTGAGATAGTTAAGTGCATGAATTAACTATTGAAATTAGTTTATAACATTTAACCACTTTGTTCTAGAATAGGCTAGAAATTTCTAGAACTTTCTAACAGAAACACAATTTCTCATTTCTTACAAAAAGTTTTATATATTATGCTCTTTATTATGGTCTTCAACTTTCTTGAGTGTTTATTTAAAGGTTTACTATATAGGTTTAATTACTCGAATGGTATCCACCTTGGTACAAGTGTGTTAATTTGGTACCTGCTTTTAAAAAAGTGTCAATTGTATCCCAACTTTTGAAAAAGTGCTTCAATTAGGTCTCTTCAGACGGAGTTGACTAACGTCGTTAGTCAACATGCCACATGTTAGTATGTGGTTTTTTTTTTTGAAAAAAAAAAATAAAAATGCCAGGTATCAGGTCCCTGTGTGTGACACATGGCATTGTCAGTGCCACATGGCATTGCAATGTCACGTGTTAGGATCACTATTAGATGTCATTGTATTGATTTTGATTTAGTCCCCATATATGTCTTTTTGTTTCAATTTAGTACCTACTTATGTGTATCTGATTCAATCTTGACCTAATTTTTTTTAACAATTAAAATCCATTTTTTATAAAATTAAAAGTAATTAAGTATAAAATTTTTACAAAAATTAAGTATTTGATATTTATATTAAAATTTAGTGGTAAAATTTATTTTGTTAAGTCATTTTTAATAAAAAATATTAGTATAACATTCAGACAAATAGAAATTTTGGTTTAAAATTAATAAGAGACAATTTTTTTCTATTTTGGAAAAAAATAATAATTAAAAAAACATGAGTACTTAATAAAAAAGTAATTAATAAAGTAATATGTTAAAAAGTCATTTTTAATAAAACAAAATATTAGTAAAACATTTTATACAAATAATAAATTTAGTCTAAAAAATATTAGTAAAACAATATAAATATTAGTACTTAATTTTGCAAAAATATTTATACTTAATTAGTTTTAATCTTAAAATAATGGATTACAAAAATAATTTTCTTATTAAAAAAATTGGGACAAAATTGAATCAGATACACATAAGTGAGGTCCAAATTGAAACAAAAAGACATATATAGGGACTAAATCGAAATCAACACAATGACATCTGATAATGACACTGACACGTGGCACTGACAATGCCACGTGTCACACACAAGGACCTAACATGTGGCATTTTTATTTTTATTTTTTCAAAAAATTCAAATTTTTTTTAAAAAATTCAAAAAAACCACAGACTGACACGTGACACGTTGACTAAGGGCGTTAATCAACTCCATCTGAAAAGAACCTAATTAAAGCACTTTTTCAAAAGCGGATACTAGATTGACACACCTGTACTAAAGTGAGTATCATCTGAGTAATTAAACTTACTATATATAATGTTTCTCTTTTTCTTTATCCATATTCCTTGTGAAGATTCTTTAATATGTATGTCCTCCTTGCAAACTCTTCTCATTTCCTTGAAATGATTTCCCCTAGACTTAATCATTCACCTTCTGTGGAACAAATTTTATATATTACTTATACAATTTAATAACCGAAAGATTTAATATGTAATATTATTCATCTTTTAAAAAATTTGAAATAGATTTTCGCAGAGAAAAAGAGTTTTTATTGAAAAACGCAACTGAGATATATTAGATGAGTGAGGTGCCATTTTATTCCATGAAAGATAGAGTGATTGTTTGATTTATGAAAGACTTTTTGTGGGACATTAGTCCATACACATTTCTCCCATTGTTCAAGTAAACCAGTAAACATTTCAAGAGATGACAAACTTATTTATATATATATATATATATATATATATATATATATATATATATATATATATATATATATATATATATATATATATATATCAACTACAAGTATGAACCTCAACATGAGTTGTACTTAGGTCTAATTCCAATTGTAAAAATTGAAATAAAAGAAAAAAATTAAATTTGAATTAGTCTATATAATAAAATTCATCACTTAACTTCAAAAATAATAAAAAGCAGCAAAAGACCTCAAATCTAGCCCTTCATATTTCCATTTTTAAGCTCCATAATATAGAATTCAAAGTATTTAAAATCAAATAAAGCAATGTTTACTAACAAATATAAAAGACATATTAGCTGAAAGTAAATAATTAAAATTATATATACGCCGAACTCAATTTACTTTTATTAAAGTAAATAATTTAAAAACTACAAATAAAATTTATTAATAGTATTTCAACATAGAAATATAAATGCACAAAATATATCTCATTAAGATCCAAATAGTATTATATTTAATTATCATTAAATTTAAAGAGCCTACCTCTACTTATCATCAAATTCAAATTATACATTCATACAAAATATTAAGATTATTTAATTTCAAAAAAATTATTTAAAAGATATGCTTATTAAATTACTCTCTATACTTATTTAAAAATAAAGAAAAATCATTCATCATGAATAAGAAGCTAAATAATCTTTCAAATATTTAAAAATATATGCCGCATTCTAATTATTTACTGTACTTTGAAATTAAAAATTAACATATTATAAAATTCATCTTTACCACAAAATTAGTTTATTAACATCACACATTTTGTCCCTATTTTATTCTCACACTACAACATTTTGTAGTTTAGACCACACTAAATTAGACAACAGTTAAATAAATGTGGCTTAAACATATAATAAACAATATTTTTATAAATGCTGTATAAATATCAAGAAAGTTCATGATTATATAATTGTTGTTTTAAACTATGTGGGCAAACCAGTAAAATTGCGGTTCAAAAATATAGGTGAGGTCTAAAATCAACATAAAAAACTATTGTCTATTGTAAGGATATTAAGCAACGGTTTTGAAAATATTGTCGTACTAAAAACCGTTTTTTATTACCTATAGCTACTCACTTATATCACGCCTAAAAAACTGTTGTCTAATCTTTAGACCACAATTTTTATAATTTAGATCACAATTTTATGTCGTTGTATAAAGTAATTTTTGTTGTAGTGTCAATTTGATTTAACATCTAAGAGTTAATATGACACAATATAGTAAACTAGAAGATTATTGCTTTGAAATACTAATTTTTATTTTTCACATATACTTTGAAGAATGAAAGGCTATTATTAGTTAAGCTTTATATAATTGAACTTAGCATCAAAATCTCAAACACTAAAATCTATTAAAATATTACGTAATCCCAAATTTGGATTTCATAATTTTTTGATGTTTTTTGTAACAACTAAATCAGAAGAATACTACTATTAATTAAATTAATAAGTAACCACTCTCTACTCCCCAAAATTACAATACTCCTATTGTTGTGCATCATTATCCTCCATTATCCATTACTCACACATATTATACGATCATAAGAGAAGAGAAACAACAACTAATAGAAAAAAAAGGTAAGCTAGTGAAATGTTTTTATGCATCATATGTTTGAACATTCATCAATACAACAATAACAATCTCAATCTAAGCATTCATAATACAAACATGTATTGAAGACTTTATTTTCAAAAGTCGAATGTAAATGTGTTAAATTCATATAAAGTCTTGCACATGTCATAACTTCTACTAAACATGTACGAAAAGACTTTATTTTTGAAAGACTTATGTAAAAGTGTTAAATTCATATGAAGTCTTGCACTTGTCATAACTTCGTATAACAAGGTAAATTCTCATACCATCTACAGGATACGATAATCTCTCATACCGCCTCCCTAGACTAAGGAACTTTCTTTAACTCTCTTCACCTAAACATCCTTCTTTATTTGAGTCTTATTGTTTAGTAGAGTTAATCTCATGTTGAAATCTATACTCAAATACATACACTAACATTATCCAATATGATAGATCTCCTTAGGAATAACTATATCCATACATATCATTCACACACATGATAGAACAATTAAAACTTAGTATATTTAAGACATAAAACGACCTTGACTATACTCAAATTCACATTTAAAATCACAGAAGACTCATTTCATTCCTTATTACTCTTATTGTCTCCTAACCCTTACATGGTTTGCTTTGAGTTTGTCCTTCATTCAAACTCAATCTCTTTCAATGAATTCTTTCCTCGCCTAGCGAGACACCCCTAGAGGTATACTTTCCCAAGGAAGTCTTGATTTTTGCAATGACTCATTCCCTTCCGAACCCACTATTTTTCATTTCAAAATATTTGTCTAGCGAAGGGTGGAGTTGCCAAGTGAATCAAGCCCTAGAGCTAATTTCCTTTAAATTTGCCCAACAACGAAGTCAACTATAGTTCTCTGGAATTTTCAAAAATCATTTTCATCTAGCAAGGGTTGGAGTTGCTTTAACGAATCAAGCCCTAGAGTTAATTTCCTTTAAATTCGTCTAGTGAGGCTTAGGCTCGCTTAGTTACTGTTGCAGGTGGCATCAATTGTCCTATGACAAAGGCCAAGTGGGCTGAGTCACAATCGAATTTATGGCTCTTGAGCTGTTATACTCTTAAGTAAAAAAAGTTGTGCCCTAACTAATAGCTATAACTTTTGATCTAGTGGCAAGCACTCGATCCAACAATTGGTATCAGAGCCAAGGTCACGAGTTTGATTATTGTGGACAATTGTTAAAGGGAGAGATTGTTACAGGTTGCACAATTATCCCGTGGTGGTGGCTAGGTGGGTCGAGTCATAATTCAATCGTAGCGCTTAGGCTATTAGGTTTTTAAGTAAAGAGAGTTGTTCCCTAACTAATAACTATAGCTTTTGGCCTAGTGATAAGTGCTCGATCCAGCAACGACCAAGTCACCCTTCGCTATCTAAAATTTTGAAAAAGCATTTTCATCTAGCATGGGGTTCATTTGTCTAGTGAAAAAGACCATCGGGAGTTGGTTTCACCAAACTCATCCAATGAGTGAAGCCACCTAAGCTCACTGGATTTGAAAATTTTAATTTTTGTCCATTGAGTGACTTGCTCGCCCAATGAGTGCATAAAACCAGAAACCTAATAAATATACATGCAATCTTACACTTTTCTTTGTTTAAAAAATAGCATATATACTAGTATAAAGTGTCTTAGATAGGCCAATTTGACCAAAAAGATACATCCTAAGTAGATCAACAATCACAACTCAGATGCTCATCACATATTAATAACAATTTCAACCAAGATCACAATTGTCATGAACGTAATAAATTTTAGGCTTAAATAGGCATTTGGTCATAGTTTTGGTTAAGTGTTTTCAATTTGGTCCTACTTTAGGATTTTTGTTCAATGTGGTCCTTAATTTCGAAAATATCATTTAATTAAGTCCTTTTGCTTAACACCATTAAAATCTTTAACAGAATAGTGTATACATGTCATTGTTCTACAGATGTGGTGCACTGTACAATGACGTGGTTGTTTATTTACTATGACAACATGGCCTAGTATTTAATTGAAAGTGAATTAGGTTTACGAATGAGAGGAAATTGGGACTAGGGTTCATTGTTGGGAGAAAGTTTAGGGATGGTTCGTTGTTGGGATGAAATTGGATTTAAAGGTCCCAACCAGTTTCGTCAATCATTTTGATCTACACCGTTGTCTAATAAGAAATATCTAGTTGTCTCCAACCAAATAGTTCTTAACGTCTCAGATTTAAATTTAGCTATTATCTCTGTGAATTAATAGTTGGAATTAATAGCTTCTAATCATGTGAAGACTGACCCTAGCATCAATTGACATAATTTATGTAATTCAAGTTTTGATCTTGAAAATATTTTTATTTTTTATCAATCCAATTTCGTCCCAACAGCGAACCCTTCCCAAATTTTCTCCCAACAACGAACCCTAATCCCAATTTCCTCCAATTCGTAAACCTAATCCACTTTCAATTAAACACAAGTCATTGTGTCACAATAAATAAACAATCACGTCATTGTACAGTGCACCACGATAGTGGAACAATGACACATATATACTGTTTTGTTAACGATTCTAATAGTGTTAAGTAAAGGACTTAATTGAATGATATTTTTGAAATTTAGAACTAAATTGAACAAAAATCCTGAAGTAAGACCAAATTGGAAAAACTTAACCAAAAATAAGACCAAATGACTATTTAAGCCTAAATTTTAATCTATATCAGCCAAAGTCACAAACCAACCAACCTGGGTAATTAACCTGTACTCAACATAACATATCATATCGGAACAACATATATATGCATACCAAACTTACTAGTTTTCCTTTCCTGGAGTAGAATAACTCCTAACTTAAAGGTTGTTCCTAACAACTTTAGTTCTCACAAGATGTTATATCTACACATAAAAAATCTTGATTAAATATTTGAACACATCCTTATAACTAAAAAAAATAAAGATTCACTTTGAGCTATTTTGAAGCACATACAACTCAAAACACTAAAAAAGAAGAATAAAATGTGAATTTACTATATTTTGAACTCTACCCGGTTGTATATATATAACACTTAATAATTTCTCTAAGATCCCTAATCTTTAAACGGCTGAAGGTTAAAGTCAAAAATTCAAAAAGAAAAACAATAAAAAATTAAAAAAAAGAATTATAAAATAAAACTCGATTAATAAAAAAATTATTTTTAATATAACAGTTTAAATAATAAAAATAAATAGTTGTCATCTTTTAAAAAAACACTTATAATTCTATCTGGATCATGTAACTGTAATGTGCATTCAAGATATAGTTCAAAATATTCTGATAAAACCATTTTCAATATATTAATCCCTTGCCACCATAAACATGCAATAAAAACTTTAATATTTTTTTCTCTTTCTTCATTTACTATTAACATTTTCCCCCCTATCTTCCTTTAACTGACATATATGAAGAAAATGCCTCTAAAAGTTTTCTAGAAGTTGGTGATGGCAGATACCAACAAAACTCTAGTTAAATTTAATCTTTTTCTTTCCCCTTTCTCCATTGATTTTTTTTGCCTTCACTTCATTCATATTGAACATCTATCTAATCATCAATCACACTTGAACCTGTTGAAGATGCTTCTGGATATTGATTTGAATGCTCCCTGTGAAAATTCTCACCCTCTGCACACTCTAACACCACTCATGGACTGTAACAAACCACTTCCTAACCATGAAACACAACAGGGTTCAAACAATCAAGGTGCTGTAACTTTTTAAGTTTTTTGTTTCTTTTCTTATTATGTGCCATTTTCAAACACTTTTTTAATGTCTCATTTTTGTATACCTTTGTTAGTGCATGCAAAATTTCCAACCTTTCCTTTGGATATTGATCTCAACATTCCTTACAAGGAAGCATCCATGGTGGATTCCAACGAAGGATTTCTTGCAACCCAACATGATTCAAACCATGGAGGAAAGAAAGAAAATTTGTTAACAAAAGGAACAGGTAACATAAGCCATTAACAACAAATATCATATATTAAAGTCCATGATTTAGGTCTCCAACAAAAATTTTTTAGGTCTTCAATAAATATCACTAACTGGTTTAGGTCTAAAAATCCTTGAATTTACTTCAAACTCTTTGAGTCATTCCGATAATCATAACAACATTTTCATCATAAATTTAACCAAAAAAAAAAGTACATTAAAAAATAAATCAAATTAAAGACATTCATAATATAACAAAATTAAAAAGTTAACCCAATAAAAGATCAAGAAAACTATTAAATTTTTTCACTTGAAAAATTTAAAGTTTCCTTCCTAAGAAGAAATCACATTATGCATTTATCTTGTTTTTAATATATTTTTTTTAGGTGTAGTACATATAAACTTTTCAATGTTTCCTTTAGATTTTGATCTCAACATTCCATACATTGATCCCAATGTTAATGAGAACGAAGCATCCAACAAGATAAATGGTGGAACCCAACATGTCTCAAACAATGGAGGCAATGGAGAAGATAGAGACAAATTCATTCAAGGTATTTGATTTTTTATTTTCTCAATACTAATTTGGTTTCTTTTTTCTTGAACATGGGTTCTATATATGCAGGATATTTGTCACTTTTTGAATATATATTTCTTTGTTTTATCTGTTCAGGACGTGCAAAACTATCATCCATGCCTATAGACATTGATTTGAACACCTCGTATGCTGACATTGAAGCCTCGATGATGGACTATAAAAACACTGAGTGATGTGTTACTCAGAAACATGAATGTGTGTCCATTGTATGATGTCTCTAGAATTCAGTTTGAAGATTTTTTTTTTTTTTTCAATAAGATGATGTAGACAACAACATGCATGTCTAGATGAGGTTGACACCTTGTTTAATTGATGTGTGAGCTTCACATGGTTTGAAGAGTTTAGAGAAAGAAAATGGAATTCAAAACTAAATAAAATGCTATTTTTTTTAATCTTATTTTTAGGAACCAAAATGATAAGAATAATAAATGATGCAGAATTTACTATACATTCATTGTAAGTGTTAAATCATTTTAATTTGAATAAATGGTTGTTTAAGGTTCATAACTATTGATTTATTTTATTTTTAGTAACAAATAAAATTTCAAAACTTTTAATTCTATTTTTTTAACTCGGATAATGATTCAGATAATCAAACAGTTAGTTTTTAGTAATTTTTATGTTTATTTATTTGAGGAAAAATAATTTTAATATGCAGTTAATCTTAAAAAAAAACTTGTTATGCTTTTCATTCGTATTTTATAACACTACTAAAAAAATTTATATTTTCTGCCAATTTTGTTATGAATTTGTTTTTAGGAAATACTTATAAATTTTGTTACGAAAAAAAAAAAATTGTAGAAAATTGATACCAATTTTTTTGCAAAAATATTTTGTATAAAACACTTTTCGCAATAATTTTGTAGGAAATACTTATGAATTTTATAATTTTGTAGAAAATAATTATCCACGAAAGAATAACATGTCAATTAAAATTCTTAGAAAAAATAGCAGAAAAAATATTTTCTTGCAAACTTTTTTAACAAATTTGCGAGAAGATTCTCATGTAATATAAGAATTTTTAGTAGTGTAAATTTAAAATCTTGATTAGTTTTTAAAGGTTAATTGCACATTAATATTTACTTTAAATTTAATAAATACATATGACAATTTTTAAAAATCTCACATGTTTTCAATTATATTAACCGTTAACCGATTTCAAACAAAAATCAATAATATTAAACTTATTGCATAGTTTATTTTATTGTATTGAAAACAAAATATATTAATACTTCATTAAAATAAGTCAACTACTTATTCATTTTATTAATTAACATGTGATATAATCTATGATGTAGGAATACGATACATGGATACGTGTCGTATCCGATGCAGTAATATTTTTATTTTGTAAATAATAGGATACGATACGTAATATATGTATATTGACAAATATACAATAATTTTTAAAAGCATGATAAATATATAATTGTTATAGTGTGAATCCAAATTAAATACATATATACTAAATAACATAAAATATTATAAATTATTTTCATCACCAAAAGTAATATTATTGTATTGTTACATAGATTATATATTTCGTTGATAAGTATCGGTAAAATATTCTAAAATATTGATCATGAATATGTGTTAGACATATATCAAATTAAAGTATAGGTGCATTATAAGATCTAATTAATAATCAACAAGAGAAAAAACTCATTCCACCAAAAACACTTGAAACAAAACGGGCATTCTTTAAAGATGAAAAAAAAAAACTTAAAAGATAGTTTCTCTTTTTGCTTATACTAATTAATATTATAGAATTACTAATGTATAATGTATGAATAGTTTTTCATAAAGGATTTGTAACATACTTTGTTTTATTAAAATTTTATTGTGGAATTATTATTATTATTATTAAAATTTAGAGACTAATTTTAGACACTAATTTTTTAGTAGTTAAAATTTTGCTAACTAATGTTACATATTAATTGAGTCTCTACTTTACAAACTAATTATAATTTTGTATTCATGATAGAGACTACTTTATATACCAATACTTTTTAGTTTATAAATTGATATCTAAATTAACCATTATATTGGTTAACTATTTTTTGTCTTTAAAATTGGATGATATTTAATGATTTTCTTGTAATAATAGTATTTTAATTTGAATCTTATTTAATATCTATTATCAATTATATTTTATAAAAGTCATAGCTTTAAAACCACTAACTATAAAATGAATAGTTTTCATTAACATTTTTCTTTTTTCTCGTGTTTTTGTGTGTTTTTAACTTACCACATTTAAAAGCGATATGTTACAAAACTGTGTGCTTCATTGTGTCTTTCTGCATGTACTTGTCTGCGATTTCTAGAAACTTATAAAATTTTGGCTAAAATTATCATTTTGTCCTAACTTTTGTTTTAATTATTCAATTTGGTCCATTTTTATTCAATTAACTCCATTTTTTTTTGTTAAAGCGAGTCAATTAGGTCATTTATGTCAAATTGACATTATTTTTTCGATTGTGTTTTTAAGTTTTTCTTTTGTCACGTGTTAGGTCCTTGTCATGCTATGTGACCATGTTTGTGCCACATGATAGTGTTGGTGGTGACACCTGTCAAAGTTAATATCTGTCACGTGTCAATGTTAGTTCCAGGTGGTAGTGCCTTGAATTCAATTGAGTCCTTATACTTGAAATTTTGACTCAATTGACTCTAATATTTTTTTTTTTAAATGAAACAATGTTGTCCATCTCCAAAATGGAATCAAACTAGTTATTAAGTCTACATACAACTTATATATACGTGTTAATTTTTTTAGAATTATAAATCAAATCACTTCACATAAATATTAAAATTAATTTTATTTTTTATATTTTTATTTTCAATAGAAAAAAAATAATTTTAAATTTATAATTTTTTATTATTACAAATGTTAATGTAAAGTAACACTTTTTTTTTTAATTTTAATATTTGAAATACAGTTTTTTAAACAAAGGAAAATACAGTTTTTTAAAATTATTTCAAATACAATTTTTTAAACAAGGGCAGTTCTTTAAATTATTTTAAATACAGTTTTTTAGACTGTGAGATCCAGGAAATTCATAAAAATTAATAATTAATAAAGTATAAGAAATGAGGGGTTGAGACTACCATAAGAGAGTTCTTTGATAAATCCTAAACAAGAAACAATGTTAACCTAAGTGGTTTA
>Ga0214542_1001846_pt1 | contig 43735 bp, 10 predicted proteins | sample CNSS1metaG_FD_160096 | JGI IMG/M metagenome (GOLD analysis project Ga0214542, IMG submission 160096) | Root nodule microbial communities from cowpea collected in UCLA plant growth center, Los Angeles, California, USA - CNSS1 | ecosystem: Host-associated > Plants > Roots > Nodule | place: USA... | reverse complement strand
TAATAGAAACTATATACAAAATATGAGAAACTTAAGAATGTTTGAATCGAAGAACACTATTTTTACCTGGGGACTTGCATTGAGAAATTTGGTTTTGGTGTTCTGAGATCCCATGTTGTTGTTGCAAAGCAAATGCATCATTCCAAAGGGAGATTGAGGAACTTATAGCCAAACTCTTTTATAAGTGAGACTCAAAATTCATCGATCACTTTTATTCTCAACCAAGGAACATGGTCTCAAATATAGACACGTGAAAAATGCAGGAAAAACAGACATGTGACATTTATTTAATGTTGGTGTCTGTTTTTTATTATATTTTATTATTACCCATATATAAAACGTGACAACTTTCAATATCAGTGTAACTTTATTATAACATTCCTTTTACCCCCAATTCTAGTTTGTGTTCTCACCATCTCATCAAATTTCAATTATCTAACTTGTTTTTTTTTTTTTTTTAAGGTGGTCCAAAATTGCAAAGCATCTTCCAGGAAGAACTGACAATGAGATTAAGAACTTTTGGAGAACCAGAATCCAGAAGCACATGAAGCAAACTGAGAATTCACAGCAACAGGGTAATAACAGTAATATTTCAGAGACAAATGATCATCATCATCAACATCATCATCAACATCAACAACATCATCAACATCATCATCATCAACCAAGCTCTAGCACAAGCCTTGCATCAAACATGGCACTGCAAATTGAGTCTTACTCCACACCCTCATATCAAGAAACTTTGGAGCCATTTCCATCACAGTTCCCTCCAATCACTGATCAATCAAGTTCCTGCACCAATCACAACATCAACACCCACACCAACTATTGGAACATAGAGGATTTGTGGTCTATGCAATTGCTCAATGGAGATTGAACCTACATGCATATGCATACATAAATCATATATATATATATGATATATATATCTATAACTATATTTATATATGTATACCTAAGTTGTTATTGTGTCATCAGGCTTAACTAATAACATCATTAGGCAAGTTTATGTGGTGTTACCATGCATTTGATGTGAGTCGAGGATTAAGTTACTTATATGTGGATTGAAGTATATTTATATATGTAGGAACTTTTATATTTATATATATAATATGTGCATTATTGTATGATTATCGTAAATAATTATGGTAGGTGTACCATATAAGATGTGTTTGAGGTTTACAAACTTTGAATAATATGGCAAGCTCGTGTTGTAGTAAATATTCCTAGTATGAATTATGTTATTTGTCTCAGCTTTATGGAGCTTAAGTTCAACCTAATCAGTTAGCATATATAAATTTTACTTATAAATAGGATTCTCCCACCTAATTTTATTTTTACAAAGAAATTAATTTTTCAATTGTACTTATTTTTCTTCATGATTAATTTAAGGGTTAAATGTACTTTTAGTCTCTAAATTTAGACGGGAGATTAAAATTCATTCATGTCTCAAATTTGGATACGTTTTGGTTCTTACATTTTAAAAACGAATGAATATAGTCATTTTAATTCAGCGGTGTTAACTTCTTTTATGTATTAAATGGTGTTCCAAACTTGTATTTGAGTTGCTTATACCATTTAACATATTTTAGTTATTTTAGTTCAAATATCAACCAAGAACATTGTTTAATACATAAAAAAAATTAATGTTATTCGGTTAAAATGATTATATCAATTTATTTTTAAAGTGTGAGAATAAAAATATATCAAAGTTTGAAATAATAATGAATTACAAATTTACATTTAAATGTAAAGACTAAAATCATATTTAACTCTTGATTTAATCGGTTGAATGTTATGTTTCACGGCACACCTAATGGATTGAAACCTTTATTATTTTTCATTTTTTTTTCTGCTTCTCTCAAATAAAATCGTATTTCTTCCATCTACACTATACAATTTTGGATCAATAAAAAAAAATGTTAACTAGTATTGAAGAAAAAAAAATAGTATGAAATGAGTTTGTTGATGAATGGTGTAATTTCCCTTGTAGAATACGTAAGGAGGTGTACGTGATTCAAGCTTTTTGATGATTCACATAAATGGAAAGACAACGAAGCCAACATCAACATGAACTTGCATTTCCATTTTAGAAAAAGAAAATTGTCATCATCACACTGCCTAACTGAACCTAAAAGAAATCTAACACTTCGCAAAATCACAACCACTAACTCATTTCGATCGGTTTTATGATGTGTTTCGATCATAGATAAGGTCTTAGATTCTTGTTTCAAACCAGTGTTCATGAGTTCACACCACATTCACACACATATACATATACATATATACGTGTGTATGTATATCATGGCCATGCAAGACATTGGACTTCGACGTAAACCTAATTCTCGACAAGGAGTGCATGGTTGAAAAGTCTTCACGTGCCCCCTCTTAAATCATCTACCTGTTCAAATAACATTCATACCATATAATTATTTAATCAATTTGCATCCTTTATAAAAAAGGTGTAATAGAAAGAAGCAAAGTTAAAAACTGTGTCTCACTTTGGTTAAAAAGTAAATCAATTTTTGGATATAACTTGTTTTATCAAGTATTTTTCTAAGGTGTGGTTTGATCTAACCTATTAAGTGTGTTTTTAAAAAGTTAGTAAATATGTTGTATTTTTTTATCTTAAATGACGTGTAAATTTATTTTTTAATAATTTTATAATTGTATCTTTTATATATCCTCAATAATTAAGAAAGGTGAATTTTTAATATATGTTTTAGTTTAATTTAATGATATAATAATATAAAATTAATGTATTTATATATTTACTTAAAAAGGCTCTTCCAATGAACTAAAACCTATCTTTTTTTAATTAAATAGTCTTTCATAGAAATATATATTTGACTTTATTTCTTTGAAAATGTTTGTTCTCACCTAAATTTGAATATTTCAAGTCATAGTTATATGGAATAAGTGACCTATTTTAACCTCTATTAATAGATAAGAAAATAAAAAATGGAAGATTCCTAACAAATACTACTATTATCAATAGCAATTTTATACAATATGACATAATAATGTGGTTGTCTTATACATCTACACTATTTCTCTTGGATCATGATCTTGGAGAAAAAGGGATATGTAGTTTACTTGTCATTTGTGAACACCAAGTTAGGCAAATGACAACATTAGAATATGGTAGATTTACAATTGATGTAATGACACACTTTAATTTTGATTTAGCTTCCAACATATATATTCAGACAAAGGGAAAAAGAGGGTCACTAGAAACTATCTTATAAAGGAAAGAATTAGGGCAAGTTACTTGTGGGGTTATAACTTTGGCATGTGTTTTTTGTGAAAAAAAAAAAAAAACCCTTTTCTCCATATCCAAAGGAAAACTCACATGTGAAGGATAAAGATCACTCATGTTTGGGGTCGGCCACTTAAAAAAGATCACCAATTTAATATGAGACAAGTGCATTTTTAAGTTCTAATTAGGATAAATAACTTATTGTTTTTTTTAATTATATTATATATTAAGTTAATTTCTTGATTTTTGTTTACGTGCTGGAAACACCTTTTTGACCTTATAAACAATTTTTTTAATAGTTTATGGTTTTTTAGACTACCTTTAATTAATGTTTTCTAAAATTCTATAACTTTTAATAATTCATATTTATTTATTTTTCTTTATCAAATTAGTGTTTCACCTTTTTCAAATACTAAAATTCAACATAATGAAAATATGACGTTTATTTAAGTGTGGAGTTTTTATATGGCTACAATATTTTAACACAATATATGTAGATAATAATGGAATAATGCCATACCAAAGTATTATTTTATTAAATATAAATAGTAGAATTAAATAATCAATTTATGAACAAAAATGAACAGTTATAAATACTTTAAAGTGTATTTTTCAATGAATTAAATATGATGTTAAGTTATACCAAAATATACTTATGTTTATTGTTTTGTATTTATTAGTTACTTCAACCAATAATTAGTTTTTCAGATTGGAATATTAAAATAGATTTCAACCCCGAAATCCAATTTATCACAAAGTTGGATTGGATCAGAAAAAAAAAAATCAATTTTTTAAAATGTAAGTTATATTGGATCCGACTCATTTAATTTACAAGTTAAACAAAGTTAAGCTGGTTTGAAGGTGGATTAACCTATAACCTACCAACAATCATTTATTAGTATTTACCATTTTTTTCATAAGTTTTTTTATATAATTATTTACTACTAATTGTATAGATTGATAATTTGATATTTATAAATTATTAGAATGTTATTGAATAATGTTTTAATAGTTTGGATGTTAAATTTATTTATTTGTCAAGGTATGATATTCTACTTATTATGTAACTCGTATGAAACATATCTAGCTAATTGTAATAAGACATCTATATAAAGAATATATATATATATATATATATATATATATATATATATATATATATATATATATATATATATATATATATATATAAACAAGTGTAACTCTCATTCTAAAACTAGGTGGAAGAAGGAACACTTTAATTCTTATGTTTAAGTTGTATGTTCCTCTTTTGTATCCTATTCTTCACAATTTTCAACAAAATATTAAATAATTTTATATACTCGAAATTATTAAATGAAATACATTTTATAACACCTCATTATCTTTTTAACTCTTTCCCTTCTATTTGCGGGTTTTGAAGTTAGACTCTTGCCAATCTTTGTTTTCTTCAATCAATTTATCAACATCAACTCTTTCTTTCCCATCCATGGAATAGAGAAGGCTATTATGATTGAATCTAGTTCTTGTTGGAGTCACTTGCATTATTAATGTCATAGAACCTTATAAACGTAAATTTGTTTCCCTATTTGTCAAGTCTCCTAGCAATGAAAACTTCAAAAACTTGTCCCCATCTTTGAAAATTTATCTACCTATCATACTCTTCAAAATTTATTGGAAAATGAGAAAAGAAATATGTTGTTGTTATGCCTCCCTCTGAATTCCACCTTGAGCACCTAGCGAGAAATCTTAGTTCACCATTTTAGCATGTTCTAGACATTAATGACAACTGAGATGAGTGTTGTGTTTTGTTTATTGAATATACATATATTGTCAAATCACTAATTGAATAGCTTAAATGAGGTAAACAAACATTAAATTTTTTAGATTACTATTAAAAGGTATTTTACAATAGTTTACCTTTTTTAACTCACTTTCTTTATTTTACAGGTTTCAAACCTATGTACTTAAATTGATAAGGAGTAATCCAAACCGTCAAACAACTTAGGTGACCCCTAATAAGAAGTCTACAAAAACAATTTTGCCTTATATTTAATTGTGTGTGTGGACCACCTGCGTGACTTAGGTGAAATGTAATGAAACGTCTACAATACATTAAATGATTTTGTCTTACTCTTAATTATACAAAAAAAAAAAATTCAAGATTACTTTATAAAAGGTATTTTGGAATACCTCATTATGATTTTAGGAGTCACTGTACGAGTTCGAACCTAAGTGTTTAAATTGGTAAGAAGTGATTCTAACCATCAAACTACTAAGGTGACCCGTACTAAAAAGTTTATAATGTATACAATTATTTCATATTCCTCTTAATAATATAAATCAACCATTTCAAAAATCTAATTAGTAATAAATTCTGTACAAAATTAAGATTAATTTTCATAATATAACCTATTTAATTATATTACATTTTTAATAATTTTGTATGGTAATTATTTGTTTTTTATCAAAGTAGTGTTTCACCGTTTTTTAATAAAATTCTTATTTTATGTTTTCAAAATTACTTTATAAAAGTTATTTTGGAATACCTCGTTATGTTTTGTAGGCATTGGTAAAGGTAGCAATTCATACTTATTAAATTTAACAAATCTTATATTAAGTAAAATCTAAATAACTTTTTACAATATCTTTTAAAGTCTAGGAACATGAAAAAGTTTTAAATATAACTAGTCTTAGATTCGTACGTACGGCGTCGTGGTGGTTTGATTTTTTAAATTCGTTAATTTAAAGTATGGATTAGCTAGAATAGTGAATTTAGTATATTAATATTAAGAAAGATGTATCGATACATATTTTACATTAGCAATATATTTAAAATGATTATAATTGGTTTGGAGTAGTGTTTTAAACTATTATCAACAAATTACATTTAAAATAGTTATAATGTATTTTTTGTTTATCGGCAAAGAATTAAATTAAATTAATATAGAGTATTTGAGGGGTGCTCTAACCCATTTACAAAAAGATGAGAATGCAGTGCATCTCTAAAACTTGTCAAAACAACGATAAAAACTTTCACGTACAAAAGCTAAGACTCCTCTAGAAATTGGGCATAAAATATATAACTTAGGGGCCTTCGAACAACATCTAAGCAACATTCTTGGAAAGGAAATAGAGCTTGAGTAGGCGCCAATAACATACTATGCTACTACAATAATCTGGGAGACCAATTAAAACTGGACTTTCAATGCAAGAGATGCCTTCCCAACATCAAGCTGTGTAGGAATCTTAAGATTAGCCACCCACATCGCACCTTCCCCGGCCAGTCTACTAGATTACACAGAAAGTGAATACGAAACCAAGTATGCATGGTTCGTTGTGCTCCCGAGACAATGTTCTCTTGGTTGTTACGAAGTAACCAAAGAAGTGTGTATGATCACTGATGAAGAACTCATTGCTTTAGACATGGGAATCCCTTTCATGCTCACCTGACAACTTAAACACATAAAGCATCATATCATAGAGATTTTAAACACACAATAGGAGCGAAGTACCAGTCACTATATGAAAACTTTACCGAAGAAATTTTATGTTTCAACCAAGCCCAAACGTTAACTTGAGCAAGACTAAAAATTTCTTCAGTGTCAACTTTCTTTTGCTTAAAGATCACCTCATTCCTATGTCTCTAAATTTCCCCAACTATAGCCAGCCACATTCCTTTCCACACTATGTTTTGCCTAGTGTTCAAGCTACTCATATGAAAGTGTTGAAAGTGTATCCTAGCTTGGTTGTGATGCACTGAACTCACCCCTATCCAGCTATCACACATTTTCCACACCTTTTGAGACATTGTACAAGAGAAAAATAGGTGTGATGCACTCTCTTCACAATCTAAGCATAACTCACATAAAGAATGTTGTAATTGGACCCCCTTCACCGATAATTTATCCTTTGTCGGTAACTTATCCAAGAGTAGCCTCCACCCAAATAGTTGTGCCTTCGGAATCACTCTTATACTCCATAACTCTGTGAACACCTTGTCGCTTTACCCTTCGGAGCTACCCATCAACTTCATATATGTAGACCTTACAGTATATGCTCCTTCTGCGGTTTCCTTCCAACTCCAAGTATCCAGATTCCCTTTCCTAAATGTACGGCTATTAATTAGTTGATAGCGTTGTGCTTCCATAGCTTGCTCCCAAACAAGTCTTTGTCTCCTCCAAACCAATTCCCAAGCCCATGTGTTGTCGACCCAATGTCCTACTCTTGCTATGGGACTTTGTTTACTTTCTGAGATTAGGTATAACCTATGGAACCTCGAGCTAAGTGGTGCATCCCCTACCCAAAGATCTTCCCAAAACAGTACTTTGTCCCCTTCTCCTATTACCCAATCTTTACAGTTTTCAAACCATGCTCCTTGTGTTGCGCTTCAACAAATCTTATGGATGTCTTTCCACCACCTTGAAGCAGACTTCGGGATGACAATTTCATTAAAGTTCCTCCATGACCCATATTTTGATTCTAGCACCTCTCTCCACAGGCCTTTGTCTTCCATGCCTAATCTCCACTTCCATTTAGCTAGAAGTGCTCTATTGAAGTTCCCAATTTCTCTTATTCCCAAACCTCCTTCCTCCTTTGGTTTGCATATGTTTTCCCATCGAACCCATGTTATTTTCCTATTCTCAAAGCTCCAACCCCATAGAAAGTTCCTTTGGATTTTCTTTAACTCATCACATATGCATTTAGGTGCTTTAAAGAAGGATAGATAGTACAACGGTAGTGCTGATATTACTGATTTGATAAGGCAAACCCGACCAGCCATAGACAAAAGTTTACCTTTCCAACTTGATAGCCTACTTCTGACTTTGCAGACAATTGTTTGCCAAAAATGTTTCTTCCTTGGGTCCCCCCAATTAGTAACCCTAGGTACAAAAATGGGATTTTCATATGCTTACAGTTCAGAATGCTAGAGAGGTTGTTTAAATGAATGGCGTCTAGACCTAGCCCCCCAATTCTAGTTTTGCAGAAGTTAACCTTAAGACCAGACACCAATTCAAAATATCTTAAAATGGCTTTTATTACATAGGCGCTACGAGTAGTTGCATAAAACATGAATAACGTGTCATCAGCGAACTGTAATAACCCCTCTTTAGTCCCTTGAGTACCTACTTGAACTCCACAATACAGACCTTTCTTGACAACTTGTCTTACTAGCCCTGCTAAGCCCTCTACTACAATGAGAAATAGGAATGGTGCCATAGGGTCCCCTTGTTTAAGACCCCTAGTTGGGACAAACTCTTTGGTAGGGGTTCCATTCACCAGTACCGACACAGAGGATGATTCCATACATTCCTTGATCCATCGAATCCACTTTTGGCAAAACCTGAGTCTAGCCATCATGTCGTATAAGAAGTCCCAGCTTACCGAATCATAAGCTTTTTCATAATCAACCTTGACTATAGCTAGTCTCTTTTTTGGGTCCTGTATTCTTCCAATGTTTCATTGGCTACCAGTATACTATCCATAAGACCTCTTCCTGTAATGAACGCAGATTGAGAGTAGTCAGTGATCTTAGGTAGTACCCTCTTAAATCTGTTTGCAAGAATCTTTGATATTATCTTGTACACACATCCCACCAACGATATTGGCCTATAGTCTTCCACTCCTAAGGGGATTTGTTTCTTGGGTACCAGAGCTATAAAGGAGGCGTTACAACCTTTTGGTATTTTACCAGTACTATGGAACCATTTTATCGCTTGACACACATCATTCTTCAAGGTAGCCTAATTTTGTTTTATGAAACAAAAATTAAATCCATCCATAACGAAAAGATATAAATAGAACAAATGTTATAATACAATTAATTTAATCATTATATATAGATATAAGTAAGTAACATTTAAATAAAAGATAGACTATATAGCATAATAGGCTTAATAATTATTTATACTTCAATCTAATTAAAATTGAAGTTTTAGAATTTTTTGTTGTTAAGAAGTAAAGTTATGGATCTAATAATGAAATTTTTATCAATAATAATATTATAATTTCTTATTATATACTTCTTACATATTTTGTTAATAGATTACTTTACAATTATTTACAAATAATAATACGATTTATTAATAGATATAATGAAAGATGGAATAACAACACATTATATTTTTTAATGAATTACTTTAAAATTAATTACAAATATTCTTATGTATTGTGTCATATGGACTAACATATTGTATTAGACAATTGATTACTTTAATTTGTTTAAAGATAATATTATAATTATAATTATATGTTGCTTATGTACTGTTGAATAAGACATTTTATATTGATTCATGGTTGATATTCTTTGTTGTCCATTGAATTAGTATTTGGAAGCTTCTTTTGCTCATGCTACTCTGGATCCAAGGAGGAAATCATATTATATGGTTAACAGTAACGTAATTTGTTCATCATGTGAAATCAAATGGCAAGTAGAAGGAGTACCGAATGTTATCTTACATTTGGCAAGAAGAAATTTTGTAATGAGAATGGATACAAAGCTGGAGATGTTATGAAATTTGGCATTGCTGGGGAGAAGACAAAATATATCAATGTAATTTGTGTTTGAATTTGTTGTAGTAGTTTGAACTTGTTCTGTTCTTGAACATTAGTATTTCTATTTCTTTTATGTGCTCATTGACATGAACTCATGTTTTGTAACCGAACCATGTTTTGTTGCTTCTAATTATTGTGAATATTATCTATATTTTTTTCAATATTGTGATATAAAATGTGTAATACTATGTCATTAAAATGATTTAATTGTGGATTTTTGTGGGAACAAATTTGTGAATAAATATATAAAGAATTGTGATTATTATATATTCTAAACTTTATGTATACCACAAAATAAAACATTTTTAGTATTATTATATATCAAAATTAAATTAAATCACAAAATATTAAATTTGTTTAATGATATATATCGATTAACATGAATTAGCTTTGTATTATTCCTTAGTATGTATTTCAAATTACATATATGATATACCATGTATAACAATCAATTTAGTTACAATTATATGTTTCAAAATTACAAAATATAATATTTAAATAGTGGTACTTTTGTTAATTATTGAAAAGAAGTATTTGTTTTCCCATCTATCATGTCTCTTAGCAATGAAAATTTCATAAACTCGTCCCACCATCTTTGGAAAATTGTCTACATATCATACTCTTCATAATTAGTTGAAAAATGAGAAAAGAAGTATGTAGTTGTTATGCCTCCCTCTAGATTCCATCTTAAGCACCTAGGAGAAATCTTAGTTCTCCATTGTAGCAAGCTTTAGACATTAATGACGACCAAGATAAGTGTTGTGCATTGTTTATTGAATATAAATATATTGTCAAATAATAACCATTGAATAGCTTAACTGAGTTTAAAAAACATTAAATATTTTAGATTGCTATAAAAAGGTATTTTAAAATAGTTTACCTTTTTTTAACTCACTTTCTTTGTTTCATAGGTTTAAAACCTAAGTAGTCCAATTGATAAGGAGTGATCTAAACCATCAAACTACTTAGGTGACCCGTACTAAGAAGTCTACAAAATGATTTTGCCTGCACGCATGACTTAGGTGACATGAAACGAAACGTCTACAATACATTAAATGATTTTGTCTTACTCTTAACTATAAAAAAATGCTTTTAGATTACTTTATAAAAGGTATTTTGGAATACCTCATTATGATTTTAGAACTCTCTCTACGGGTTCGAACCTAAGTGTTTAGATTGGTAAGAAGTGATTCTGACCATCAAACTACTAAGGTGACCCGTACTAAGAAATCTACAATGTATACAATTATTTCATAAAATAAATTAACCATTCCAAAAATGTAATTAATAGTAAATTCTATACAAAATTTTTTATTACTTTTCATAATATAACCTTAGTTATATTACATTTTTATTATTTTTGTATGGTAATTATTTATTTATTTTTATCAAAGTAGTGTTTCAACGTCTTTTAAGAAAATTCTTATTTTATGTTTTCAAGATTACTTTATAAAAATTATTTTGGAATACCTCATTATGTTTTGTAGGCCCTTGTAGAGGTAATGATTCATCCTTATTAAATTTAACAAATTTTATATCAAGTAAAATTTAAATAATTTTTTTACAATATCTTAAAGGTCTAGGGACGTGAAAAAGTTTTAAATATTATATAAATGTAATAAGTATTTTAAACCACATACATAAAGAATAAAAAAAGTTAAATCTTAGACTACATAAACAAGGAATGAAAGACCATTCAACAAAATAGAAACAAAATCCCCCCCCCCCCCCATTTTTCTTTAAACCTATATCTAAGATTCAAACTTAATAAGTTTTATAATCGTATGACAATAAACTCATGTTGTCCAAAAGTGTTATTATTCCTATGCACACACAAAGATCATATTATAGTGAATAATACATTGTTCAACTTTGACTCATTCCTTTAAGAAGATAGGTATGTTGAAGGAAGTGTATGGTACTTTCCTTATGTAACATATGTAACACACATAAAATATCTGGTCAATTATAATAAGACATTTTGATATTATATGACGATATATATCATCAGAACAAGAGTAACTCTCATTCTAAGACCAAGTGACAAAAGGGTCATGCTGATTTTCCTTATGTAAGTTGCATATTTATCTTCATCAAAATTTTCTATATTTATATCATTTTTTATATTAGTTTTCTAACAAAATAAGGTAATGTTATACATATAATGGTTTGAATATGAAGGTCATTCATTACAAAAAAAATTTATAAACTACTTCATAATACAAATCATTGTCTTGTTTAGTTGAAACTATTAAAAATAAGATACAAACACTTGAAAATATGAAGAGAAATATACAACATACAATATAAAAATCAATGTCTTCCTTTTGTCACATAGCTTTAACATAGCTTTAGAACGGGAGTTACACCTCTTCTTCTTATATATGTTCTCATATAGTATTTGGATTTTTTAATATAATTGATTAGATATTCCAAGCATGTTAGATAAGAAAAGTATCACATATTTCCTTTAACATCTTCTGAAAGGAAAAAGAGTCAAAGTTTCATGGAAAATGATTTGATTTACTATAATATGGTCTATGTGCCTACATAGGAATATTACTTTCTAACATGAGTTAAATTGTTACATGATTATTGAGCCTAAATCTTGGATGTGGATTTCAACAATAATAAAGGATTTTTTCCCCTATTTTGTTGAATGATCTTTCAATCCTTAATAGCCTTATATTTAACTTTTCTTCTTGATGGAGTACTATTTGCATTTATGTTATATTTAAAGTTATTTTTTAGCTAATTAGAAGAAAAAAAAAAAACAGATGTCGTCACTTGTTATTCTTTCATTGCAAGACAACTCAAGTAATACATAATTAAATTCATGATGTGTTGCTATGTTTAATTTTATTGAGAGTACAAATTTTAAACTTTTCATACCCCACTCTACCTTCACCTAAAGCATAAAAAATACTACATAAAAGTTATTTGGAATCACCTTAATCTAAGATTTGTTAAATTTCATATGGATGGATTCCTACATCTACAAGTATCTTTTACGAAGATAATGACTTCATTGGAGGATTTGTGGCACTTATTTGTATTACTAGGTTAAATCATTTCATTTGTCCCTATTTTTTGTAGGAAAGTCTCAAATAGGTCCCCTTTTTGTGTCTCAATTTGGTCCATAATTTGGAGAAACAGATACAATCAAACCTTTTCCATTAAATTTGCTAAATCAGTGTTTGGAGATGATCAGGTGGACATCTATAATGGATACATGTCATTTTATTTTCAAATGCATTGCAACAAATGTGTCAATAGGTGTCAATTAATTTCCCCTCTTTCGTTGAAGCCCTAAATTAGTGGTTCTTCATCCTGGTTATTCATCTTGGTTCTTCTTCCACGTTCTGTTGGAGTAGGTGAGTTATGTTGTTGTGTCATTCTTATTCATCTTGCAATGTAATGGTTGAGGGATGCAATTGTGGAGATAAATTAGTTTTGAGAACTGCAAACACTGCTAAGAATAGGGGAAACAATTTTTTGACTACCCTAAGTACAAGGTAAGATACATGGAAGCTATGTTATTTCTACTTTTGTTTTTGAAAACAAGTCATTGTTGGATATTGAAGGTCTCTTTGTTGTTTTTTGCACAAAGTTGAAGTGAAGATGTTGGTTGCAATTACTTCAAATGGTGCAGCGAAGATGGGATTCAAAAAAAGAGGAACCACTATGAAGTGCAAACGAAGGGATGGTACTTTAATGAAGAGTGAAGAAAGGATGGTGATAGGAAGATCATATGTAATTTGGAGAAATCTGTTAAGATTTTATAAAAATGGATTAAGGTATTGATAAAGATTGTTTCTATTGTTTATATCATTAATGTAATTGTACTTTCAATGTTGATGACAAATTCATGATGTGTTGTAACAATGTTATTGATTGTACTTAGTTAAGTTAAATTAAATGTAGTTAGTATTTAAAGTTTACGATGTAGAATTTTATTATGTAATGTTAGTGTCTTGTTTTATGTAATCTTTTTAAATGAATTAAAGAATTTGTGAAGTTTGAAACAGTTTATATCGTGACAAAAACAATGAAAATGGTAAAATGAAAGAAGCAATATTGGTCAATTTTGATCTACTAAATTACCAAAAACCTGATTGATAATAAGAAGTAATAATGTGGAACAACACTTCATAAATACATGACAAGAAGGCATGGTCCACCACTTAAGAAGAAATATTATGATATGTCTTTCAAAGTTCACACAACTTTTACAAAAAGTACATAATAAAACAACATTTCCAGCTTCAAAACATGTCATTGACAAGTCATGCTTTCCAAATTCGTGCCATTCTAACATCGAGTTTGAGAGTCATGTGCGATCTACCTCATGATGGGCTTTGTGGTGGAAGAATTATGACACAAGGCTGTGATAGTTGACTAAATTGTGTTGATAGCACAAATGGTTCGGTAACCTGTGTTGCTTCTGTTGGTGGCACAATTGGTTGGGATGTAGGTTGGTGTGGTTGTTAGGATGATTGGGTAACCTATACTATTTTTGTCAGTGGCACAACTGGTTGGAATGATTTAGTAGCTTGGTGTGGTGGTTGGGAATATTCAACAACTTCGAATTGAGGATTTTGTTCAAATGATGTCATTGAGTTTAGGTGTGCCTGATATGCTTGGCCAAAAACTTCTTTTGTGTCCAATTTCCCTACAAATGTGACATCTTTTGTGTAACCCCGCTTTTGGTAGTTATGTTTCATCTTTCCTTAACTCCAATGTTCCAATCTTCTTTTCATCTTTGATCTTCTTAGTAATATCCTTTTACCTAGGGGTAACATATCAAGATATGTTGTAATTTCCCACACTTTCTAATCGTTGATAGGATATATTAATTACGTGTAGACTTCTTCATATGTGGATTTCCTAAACCAATTAGAGATTAAGTCTTCTCTATTTATATTTAGAAACTTCATTTTAGCTAGGGAATGATAACATGAAATTTCACTTATACTCCATTTCTTGCAGGTGCATGATGTTTAATCTATATTCACCACAAACTTCTCCCTAATGTGTTAGACGTGTCTAACTTCAAATAACTTATTTGTTGATCAGTTGTGAGGATACAGAAAATAGTAATAAGTAAACAGTAATAAAAAACAATAAGAAAAAACCTAGTAATAAATTAAGACCATAATACCTAGGAATTCAATATTTGGTTAAGTCTGACTCTTTTCAGAGTCTGGTCATAATTTTAAGACAGATGGATCCTGAATATGACTGTATCTTTAATTTGTTTGTTGCCCATCTCTTCATCATGTAAAGTCGAATGTTCTCCAACATGTTTATGATAGGCTTAGTCCTTGTATGAAGCAATACATTATTGAAGGTCTTAGACATGTTGTTAACCAACGTATCATATTGAGTTGTTGTCATGAACTTTGATCTAGACCAATATCTATTTCAAGCAATTAGTGACGTATTAAAAAACTTGTTATGGAATATTAACATTCATGATAACATAAATTCAATGATAAGTTATAAATACTAACCTTGGGGAAATAGCCATCAAGTGTTTAAATGTCTCCTCGTTTACCTATTTTATGTTTCTCATTTTCATCTCCCATGATTGTGGTGTGTCTCTATTGTTGCCTTCCATATTAGACGCTTGAGATTTTTACCAGGGAATCTCTTCCTAAAATTGGCATACAAGTGCCTTGCATAGAATCTTTGATCTACTCTTGGTAGAAGTTCTTGTATAGTTGCCAGTAGGCCCTGTGGTTTCAATTGAATAAAATGTAGTTAGACCCTATGTTATGATATGGAACTTAATATAAAGAAGATATAAATTATAGGTAGGTATTATTACCTTTGGTTTGATATAATAGTACATGATGCACACAATGCAACACAACCAAGGTCGTTAATCAATAGCTCCAAAAATCAGCTCTGTGAATCCTTATTCTCAACCTTAACAATAGCATATGCAAGAGGCAACAATTGCTCATTAGCATCTCGTCCAATAGTTGTTAACAACTCTCTTCCGTACTTGCCTTTCAAGAAAGCTCCATCTAATCTGATTATTGGCCTACATAACTAGAGAAAAAAAAGAGAGAAAAACTAGAGAGAAATTTAAGTTTGTAGTGAATTTATATTTAAAATATGAAGCGGTTAAAATTATGTTGTAATTTTCAAATATAGCTTAAAATCTTTTGGATGATTTTTCCAGTGTAATGTTGTAAGAAATGTTTTAGCAGAAATTATGACAACAAAGGAAGAAAGATAATATTGAATGCATCTTATTTTATTTTATTTTTATAAAACATATATAAATTATAAACATGAATAAACCAAAACACTATATGTGACATAAGATCATTCTTAAACCAAAAAACCTTGTATAAAATATAAAATAATAAATAAGTGAAGAAAAGATTCAATAGCAAAGACATGTTGAAATTTTGAAGTTTTTATTCATGACTAAAAATAAAAATTTCAACAAATTAAGGGTAAAAGAACAAGAAACCAATAAATCTAAAATATATTTTCACATGACAATTTTTAAATTTTAGACGCTATAATTCAGATTATATTTTGAATTATGTGATCTCATTCAAATGCATGGAGTAATCATAAAGATGGAGGGAGAATGGGCTTTTTTCTTATTGGGTCAATTATTGTTTGGGTATCAATGTTTAAGTCATATATTATTTTAGCCCAAATTTAAAAAAACAAAATCGTTATTGTCAGGCTTCAGTCTTGCTTAAGCTTTTACTTCCTGCACTCTATCAATTTCTTTCTTCTTAAATTTTGGAAATGACCATTTTATGTAAAAGGGGCTTTCGAAATACATTTTATGCAAACTTTTCAGAATTTTTGAAATAAGATTGTAGATGTTTTGTTAGAATGTATTAAATATATTTCAGAAATTAATCTTTTGAAAGGTGTTTTTAGAATGACTAAAATTACATTTTTGGTATTTCATCCTTATAATCTAGAGTAAAATTGTTTTTTTTTCTCAATTTAAATAATTAAACTACTTTAGTTTCTGCAACTTCTAATTTAAAAATAGCTTTTAAACCTAAATAAATACTTTTTGATGTTAACAAATATTGTTCCATGAGTTGTTAGCCTTTGTAACAAGTAAGCCTTCAAATTATTATGTTTGTTTATAAAAAAGTATTTAAAAAATATAGATGTTACATCCTATTTTTAGAAGACAAATAATTCGATATATATTTGATAGTTGACATCATGTTTTATTTTATTTATTTTTTATTTTTTATGTTTTATTTTATTTTATTTTTGGATTTTATTTGATATTTTAGGTTTTATTCAACAAAAGTGGAAGAGATAAATTTTTGGGTTACATTCTACAATTAAAAGTTAGAAGATTTGAAAAATATACAATATGAAATTTTCGAAGATTAATATATATATATATATATATATATATATATATATATATAAAAAATTATTTATTATAATTTATTAAAATGTAAAATCAAGTTCAAAATTTAGATTCAATCCAATTATGAAAATCTATAAATTGAGGATCTAACATATGTCAAAACACATTCGGAGAATAAACCTTATATCTATAAGGTAGAATGACATTCTAAAGGATGGAGACATCCAATTTCATCGTCAGTGTTCAATCATAAGATCGTAATACGGATCATAAATTTCACATCCTATTTTATATATATATATATATATATATATATATATATATATATAATTATTCGATTTTACTAGTAGTAGAAATTAATTCAATTTTATTTTTTAAAATTTTAAATGACATGTACGAAAATAATTAATATAATAAAATATATAAAATGTGAAAATTCGAAAAGAATTAAAATAAAATAAAAAAATAAATCAAAAAAAGTAGTTTGTTGTTAGTTTTCATAAATAATATTAATATAAATTTTTTTTATAAAAAAAATAATAAATAGTATGGTTATTATGTTTTTATACGATAAGAAATAAATACTAACGTTATAATTAATAAAAACTAAACGTTATTATGCTTTGGGTCTATAAATAATTATGACTGCAAATTTGGAAAATTATAATTGTATTAAATTTTAATTGGAAAGTGTTGTGGTGTGTTGCAGTTGTATTTTAATTGTATTAAATTTTATACGAGAAATAATAAATACAAACGCTATAATTAATAAATAATAAACGGTATAATGCTTTGGGTCTATAAATAATTGTGACTGCAAATTTGTAAAATTACAACTGTATTAAATTTTAATTGAAAGTGTTGTGGTATGTTGAAGCTATAATTTTATTAAATTTTATACGAGAAGTAATTAATACTAACATTATAATTAATAAATACTAAACATTATTATGTTTTGGGTCTATAAATAATTGTGGTTGCAAATTTGGAAAAGTATAATTGTATTAAATTTTAATTGGAAAGTGGTGTGGTGTGTTGCAACTGTATTTTAATTGTATTAATTTTTTATTGAGAAATGAATTTTAATTAATATTTAATTTAATTAGGTGAGAAGGGGTTATGTGAGTGACAACAAGTATAATAATGTAAACTTTTAATTATTCACCAAAGAATGTAAATGGGTAGTGCAACAAAAAATTTGAAAAACAAATGATGATTTACACGATTTTATGATTTTGTTCAACGATCCTATCAATCCTACTGTATTACGATTATGCATGGGATCGATTTTGACTACCATGTCTAGGAATAGCTAACTTCCTAATTCATGGGATTGAGTGTTATGTATTCTTAATTCTCCGTGAATTCTTCATTCAACATATTTCTTTTTCATAATCTGTTAGGTTTTTTAACTCGCTTTCTTTGTTTTATAGGTTTCAAACATAAGTAGTTCAATTGATAAGGAGTAATCCAAACTATCAAACTACTTAGGTGACCCGTAATAAGAATTCTACAAAATGATTTCGCCTTAAACTTAAGTGTGTGTGTGTGTGTGTGCGCGTGCACGTGACTTAGGTGACATGTAACGAAACGTCTACAATACACTAAATGATTTTGTCTTACTCTTAACTATACAAAAAAAAAATCAAGATTACTTTATAAAAGGTATTTTGGATGACCTCATTATGATTTTAGGAGTCTTTGTACGAGTTCAAACCTAAGTGTTTAAATTGGTAAGAAGTGATTCTGACTATCAAACTACTAAGGTGACCCGTACTAAAAAGTCTACGTATATACAATTATTTCATATTCCTCTTAATAATATAAATCAACCATTTCAAAAATCTAATTAGTAATAAATTCTATACAAAATTAAGATTAATTTTCATAATATAACCTATTTAATTATATTACATTTTTATTATTTTTGTATGGTAATTATTTATTTTTTATCAAAGTAGTGTTTCACCGTTTTTTAATAACATTATTATTTTATGTTTTCAAGATTACTTTATAAAAGTCATTTTGGAATACCCGTCCTATTGACATTCCTACTTGGAACCCACTAATTTGAGTGTGTCCGACTGTCCAAAAGTGGCGTCCAACATCCCCAAGTTGGTGGCCATTGTCTTAGTGTAACGGAGCCCGATGGTGTATTGGTACCCATAACTTTTTTTTTTAGTTTGGACTGAGTAATTTGGCACTCTTGAGTTAATGCTCACTTAATAAACCTCATAATACTTTAAAATTCTAGTTCTTGGCTTAAGAGTGTCAAATTAGTTCAATTTAAATATTTTGCAAAAATAAATTCCTAACCACATACAACAACTAAGACTTTTCATGCTTATTGCACCAAAACGTGTTGAAATCTTTTATCTCAGCCAATATCATCAACCTCACAATTTCAATTCTCATTCCAATCCTAATATCAAATTAGACATACGAAGACAAATTCTACATTCAACAATACTTATCATATAAAACCCTAAATCCAATACACAACAGAAACATGAAATCATAAATCAATCCTATTTTCAGTAGCAACTACTATAAAAAATCTCAATTTGGTCATTCAACCACAATTTTAAGTTGTAGATTCAACAATCAAAATAAGTACTCAAATAATAACTAAAATTAGTTTTCATCACCTTAGCCAAAAACATTTTCCTCAAACAATGATTCTCTTAAATACCAAAATCGCACATGATCCCATAAACAAACAAGAAAAGCCATGATTAGAATTCTAAGATACCATTAAGATCATATAGCAATAGAGAGTCACCAAAGAGCAACCTTAGTCACGTGCATGGCTTTAGAGCCACATCACTCTAGTGTTCAAAACCTAAAAAATGGCACAATTGTGACTTACTCTATTTGACTATTTGATCGGGTGCTTGCTTAAAGTTCCTCACAAATATTACAATTGCGGTTCTTGATTGCTAAAAGAATGAAGAACAAGTGAGATAAGTTAGGAAGAGTTTAAAAAGTTTGATTGTAAAAAAACGGTGATTCAATAAAAATGAACTCTAGTAATTAAAACATTTATATAACTTAACCACTTTAAAATATTAATTAAAATATTGTAGTGTTGTATTTTTAATAAAACCATTCATACTCTTATATCCTTTTACAGGCATCACATAAATTAAAATATATTTTTTTCTTCAATTCAAAAAGTAAAAGTGATTTTTTTCCTTCCTAATTTTAAAGACTTGAAGTATAATTAAACTTTTTAAAAATTTGTAGATGTTGAAATTTCATGATGCCTTAGATACATTTGAAAACTAATTTCTGAAATATAAAGCATTGAATATATTGTAGAAATTAATTTTTCAGATTTATTAAATGGGGTTCTTCAATGTTCAAAAATTTAACTAACCTTTAAGAGTTATTGACTAAAATGAGGTACAGTGTAGGAGAGGGAATTTGATATTAAAAATAAAATGATATTTTCCTCAATATAATACATCTTTCTCCAACATATTCACACGCATCAATAAAAATACATAACTCATTTTTTTTTTTTACCAATATATCAAATTAACCTTAATTATTTCCAATTTAAAAAATCTCACTGCCAATTAATACAATATGTATTATATATTACATAAAATTATAAAATGTTTTTTAAAAAAAGTCGATAATTTATTTTAAAACACGTCTTATAACAAATATCATTTGTTAAAATAAAAGTAAAATGTAAAAAGAAAATAAAAAACCCTTTCCTAGATGAGGAGATATAAAATAAGAAAAGAAATAAAAATAATTTAGTATTTTAATAAACAAAAACTTTTTTCCAATGGAATCGAAAGGGCTTATTTATAACGGTTAAATATGTTTTTGGTCCCTCAAGTTTCAGCGAAATTTGGAATTAGTCCCTCATCAAAACTTTTGACCAATTTAGTCCTTCATCTTTTAAAATGTGTGAATTTAGTCATTTTAATCAAATTTTGTTAAGTTTATCTGACGTTTCAAGCGCATTTCATGATAGTATTTAAATTATTTACATTGTTTGACATATTTTTGCTTCAATGTTAACTTAAATACTATCATAAAATGTGCTTGAAACGTCAAATAAACTTAACAAAATTTGGTTAAAAGGACTAAATTCATGCATTTTAAAAGATGAAGGACTAAATTGATATAAAGTTTTGATGAGGGACTAATTCCAAAATTCACTGAAACTTGAGGGATCAAAAACATATTTAACCCTATTTATAATAGACATAGATGCACATATGGTATTGAATATAATATTATATAACAAAATTAAAATTAAACAAATCAGGCAGGGCATTTGGTCTAGTGGTATGATTCTCGCTTTGGGTGCGAGAGGTCCCGAGTTCGATTCTCGGAATGCCCCAAATTTTTTTTTTCATTTTTTTTATTATCATACTTTTAGGTTTTCAATTTGCATTTTAATTCATGAATTATTTTATTGCTAAGTCTTGCACTAACCCATTTTTGCTAAAAAAGTTAAAAAGTTGGTAGGACTTGGTTGAATTTCAGTGCTGAATTTAATGCCATTTAATTGTTGTATTTTCGAGTCATGAATTTCAACAAATTCTTTTGTTTTGGTTCTTTTACAACATAATAAAGGGAATATGAATGGTGAGTTACTTATAAAACAAAAAGTTAAAGTTATTTAAAAGTCAAATTTATGTGTATAAGCTATATGTCAAACTTTATGATTTTGAAAAAGTTTACTATTGAAGTATGTTTAGATGACATAAAATTTAGGATCTTGAATCATAAAAAATATATATTTTATCTTAGGAACATTAACAACTAAATAAAATATTAATAAAGTATGGGTGTTAAAAGAATGTTAAATGAAAGAAGATTGCAATAACGTAAGAGTGATGTGATAAAAGACGAAGACGAAAATATAAATAAATATTTTATTGGGACTGAAATGAAAAGAAAAAGAATTAAGGGTTAAAAGTAAAAATTCAAAAGTTTAAAGCTTCGAGCCAAAAAATAATGCACTTGTGAATCCTTATATGCAATTATACAATGATCATTTGTGGCTTAACAAATAAAATCAAAATGTTAAATACAAATTTACGGGGGACTAAAGTAGAAAAGAAAGATAAAAACATAATTCAGAAATTTATTTGGGCCAAAAGTTTGTTTAATCATTAAATCAATGGTAATTTTGTTTTGCAAATTCAATCTCACATGTTTTTATCTTTTATTTTATTTTCAAAACGAGAAGAAAATTTGTTTCCATGGGATCAACTAAAACTTTCATTCCTTCCTTATTTATTACTTTAATCTGTAATAGTTAAATAATATGAAAATTGAGAAAAAAAAATCTTGTTATGGTTGATTAAAGATGAAATACCAAAAAAAGAAAATCTACATAAATAATAAAGAAATAAAAATACACATATAAAGAGTGAAAGTAGGGTATTAAGATAATACCTAAATTAATCATTTCATTACACTTTTTGTTTTTCTCTCCGCCGCTGAGTTGCTCTCATCTTTTCACGCATTTGTTTCGTATTCAGGTAAATAAACTTTTTTTGTTGATCTTGTCTCTAATAATCTATTACCTCATAATCTTTTACTCTTTTTTTATTTATTTCATACTTGATTTTGATGAACCCTAAATTATTTCTCTTAATTTGTTAATTTTTTATTGATTTGAGTTCTATATATCATAATTGATTGTCTTTCTCTAATTTTTTGTAATGGTTATATATAATCAATTTTTGTTGGCGATATATTTGGATTATAGTTATAAGTTAGGGATAATATACTACTGTTAACTTTTATCCCTTCTTACTATATTTTTTTTCTTAGTGAATTAAAAAATCTTAGAATAAATTTTAGTATTTTTTTTTTCTTTATAATTAACAACCTACAAATTCACTTTATTTTTTTGTTATTTCTCTCTTCCTTCTGTATCTACTTCTTTGTGTTTCATAAAATTTAGTTAGGTGAGAAATTAATATTAGAGGATATAAATATAGTACATAAGGAAAAAATACAATATGTTTGGTTAGGATAAAATCATTGAATAAGAACAAGTGGGTTTGACATATAATGTGTGATGCTGTGGAAATTGCATAGTAATTTGGTTTTATGTGAGTGGTTAGATAAAAAGATAGGAGAAACACTAGATTGTAATTAAAAAAATTTAATTTTTTTTCTTCTTTTTTTCTCGAGTTTGTTTTTTTTTTTCATTGTTAAATTGAACAAATTTCTACACATATATTTAGTTTATTCTTTCTAATAAAACAAAACATATATAACAATTCAATAAAGTAAACTACTTTCTTTCATCTCTTTCTTTTCTTTAGTTGGAATGCCACCTAACATAACATCAATTATCTAAATTAATCAGGGTGAAATATATTTTTATCCATTATGTGTTTTACTAAAATTTTATTTTGGCTCATATGATTTTTAATAAAATTCATTTATTTTAATGTATCAAATTTGTTTCATTGTTATCTTTTTAAAATAGTTATCATTTATGACAAATAAATGAGTATTTATAACATTCTCTATAAAGTAATCTAGTGAAAAAAATACATCATCTTCTTGTTGGATAAAATGATGCACAATTCTCCGACTATTATATCAAACACATGAGTTAATGCGAGCTCAACCCTCGCACTTGTCGAAGACCTTTGAGCTCCATCTTGTAAGAGCAAATATGAAAACATTGTGCACTTGTTGTTGCCGTGTATCACCAACTCTGCAATGCACCTATAACTCCAACCACCACGAGCTCCACCTCGTTGAAAAACAAAGACGCTAACCATCACGGGTCAGCCACCACACCAGGTCTTGTCGTCCAACGGAAACCACGAGAGCAAATCCACAAACTCAGCAACTACCAGACCTCCAAGTGAACACCAAGCAATCCCAGGTCCATGAGATACATCGCACGGACAACCAGAGTAGATTTGTAAACAACAAAGAACCCCATCCACGAACCAGTTGCAAATTCACCAACACGATGCTGACACTATCCTTCTATCAAATTTCTCATTGCGACTTCAACAACTAAGGATGATTTTCCAACAAGGAATTAATATTTTCTAATGTGGAAAATCAGACTAAGCTCCAACCATAGAAGGATACACACAAATAACTCTTGATACCACTTGTTGAGAAAAACTCATCAATTAAAAATATTATCGTCTTTACCCCCAAAAATCACCTTATGAACACAGAAATAAGATAAACACAAGGATACACACAAATATAACATGAAAAATTCAAATACGGGAAAAAGATCACAGGCGTTGTCCAAAGACAATTGGAGAATAATCACTATGTGCAAATTTTTACAACACGCACAAACTACACTCTTGACTCTTTAAAGTACATTCACACTTTCCAAAGCAAAAATTTAACTATATCTCATATCACCATACTACAAGAGTATAAGAAAAATCAAACATTAACTCAAAGTGTCTTTGACTAAACATCATGTACTTAGATCTATTATATAGTCACTATTACTCACTTCCTAACAATGTGAAACTTTTCAAGATGTATTATTTTCATCGGCCTAAAAAATCTACATAAAAATTAACAAATTCAACGCTTCATTTGTGTCTCAAATAGGTGTTAATATCTCTTGATTGACTTCATACTTGTAGTTGTACTTCACATATAGGCATAAAGTATCTTTGTTATTAACATCCATTTCTTTTACTAATGACACTAAGTTTAACATACATTGTAAAGAATGTTTTAATATGCCTTGTCATAATTTTCATTAAAATTCTCAACTTTACTTTTATGCTTACTAAATGATCTTACAAATTAAATAATGAATTTGTGTCTTGTATGTTAAAGTAGCTTATTTGAAACATCCACATTTAGTTGCTTAATACTATAATGTTTATATGTTTGTTGAATGGATAATAGGTACATGTATTTTAATTGTCGGTTTGTTGATACGGTAAAATGTAACCCACAAATATAAGTTACTCACAAGTTATTATTAATAAATTTTATTCAAGCATTTTTTTAGACCTATGAAATTGTAATTCTTTTTAAGAAGATTATATTTTTTAAAACTTATATTATGTGATAAAACTAATTTAAATATTTAAGAAAATCAAATATTTGTTCATTAATATTTGATTATATAATTTTATTTGAATTATACATTGAAATTATTATTTTTATATGAGTTTATATTTTAAAATTCTAATTTGAGATTAAAAAATATTTATAAATATTCATGAGTATTTATGTATATAAAAAAAAATTGTTTTTGATATCTGACTTGTACCTAAAGTAACAAAATAACTTTTATAAATGGAATAGGGAAAAAATAAATACCCATACTAATGTCTTTGATCAATTTATCTTTAAATGATATTAATTAAGAATGACAAAAAAAAACTTTTATATGGGTATTGTTTGTTTTAATTATCAACTTATTTCTAATCTATAACATATTGTTAGTGATTTCTTTTTTGAATACATTTTTATAGCAGGCAATCAAAATAAATAAAGAAAACAATAATAATTGATAATTATTTAAAATACAACTTTATAAATTTATAATTTTTATTTATATTTATGAAATCAAATTTTTTTCAAGACGGTTAATTTATTTAAATTTACATTTTAGGGAAAACCTATTTATCCCAATAATTTACAATACAACTTTATTCATACTTTAAGATTTTCGTTTAAGTTTCTCTTTTGAAAAAGAAACCTTAAATAATTTTATCAAACGTCTTAAACTGATAAAAATGATCTCTTTCGTTAGGAGAATTCTGAGATAAAAAAATGACAAAAAAACAAAAATAAAGATTTTGAAGAGACAAAACATTGAAACAAGTCTTAGTAAAATAAAAACAAGGAAACAAATTTGATCAAGGTAATTTCATCTTACAAAATAACCAATTTTTTCACATTCCCTTTGTGTGAGGACAAAGATGGCGTGAAAATAAAGCGTGTAGTGTTTTTGTTATGTACTCTCGCGAGTTTCTCTCTCTCTCTCTCTGAACGCAACACAGCACACCATGAAACGTTAAAATATCATTCTGGTTCTGTGACAAAGACAATCTCATCCCTCACTCATTCCACCATCTGTAATATTTCGTTGAGTCTTGTGCAGCAATAATGAAAATCAACAGTACCAAGAAAGAAAAAAAAATTGGCAATGAACTTAATCTGTCACCATCTCGAGAATCCTCGATATTTTCAAACACATTCCATAACTAGAAAATTTCCCTCTCTACTATTTCTCTCTCACTCTACTTAATAATGTAGCTTTCATTGCAGTACTAGTACTTTTTTTAAATTACTTGATTATTTCTATTTGTTGAAGGATAAAGTTTCAATATTTATATATGTATTTTTCAAATTTATAATACCCCACAATTTCATTCTTCTTTCTCAGGTCAATACGGGGTATTAAGGATTCTTCAGGTATTCTCTTCTCTTTGTATTTATTGTCCGTTCTTTTGATCATATAAAAAAAATTACTACACTAAAGGTTTTACTGTTTTTTTTTTCCTTGTCTGTTCCTTTTGTTGTTTGGTAATAATTTATTGTTGTTTTTCTTTAGTGGGTATTGTTCTTGCTTCTAAGTTCTAAATCCCCATTTTGAGTTATTTTCATTCTTTCTTTCATTTCTTGTAACCTAAAGCCCTAGAAATGTGAGTGTGTAGAAATGTGGACGTGTGATGATTGCGGTTTTTTTTTTTTTTAACATGTCTTTTGGTGTTCTTTTTTTCAGAGTAGGTTGATTTTTGTCGAGAAAAATTTGATCTTTTTCAAATGGGCACGGATGAAAGCGACAGCATGGCACCAGGTTCATCTCCTGTGCAAGAAAGTGTGAGCGTGGTTCGAGGTTCAGAGCAGGCGAAGGAGGTTGGGGAAGTTGTTGGGGGTTTGAGAAGTGAGGAGGGGTGCGGTGGGGTTGCTGTGAATGGGGGTGGGTTTTCTAGCATTGAAAACCAAGGTTTGGGTGATGAAGGGGTTGTTGTTAACGTTGTCAATAATAGTAATGTATTGGAGGCCAAGGTTTCGGTTGTGAGTGGAAATGATTGTCAAGTTTTGACTGATTCTGAGGTGAATGGGATGTCCCCTTGGCTGGGAATGCAAGAAAGTGATATGAGCACAGTGTTTTCTGGTGATGGAACTGAGAAGCTGGATTATGATTATGCATCTGAGAAGATGGACTATATGTTTGCTTCTGAGATGGAAGAGACTGCTGTTTTGAGTTTGGATGGATCGGTTGGGGATGGTGGAGAGCATGGAAGTGAAGGAGGCAAGAGTGGTGAGGAAGGAAAATATGAAGCTTGTGATGCCGATAATGTCACTCTTGCTTCGGAGAGTAGAGTTGCAGAAGTTCCTGTTTTGAGTGGGGATAGTGTGGTAGAGGCTGGTGCTGAACACACAATAGAGAGGAAGGAAGGTGAAGACTGTGATGGGAACATAGGGGTGGCAGCTGCTGTCATGAGTGTGCAAAGTTTGTTAGGGGTTGATGGTGATGACAGAAGAGAAGAGGATAAAAGTGAAGAGGGAGGTAAAGATGAAGATTGTGATGGGAATGATGTGATTACTACTTCTGAGAGTGGACCAGTAGAAGCTGCTGTTTTGATTGTGGATAGGTCAGTAGGAGTTGGCAAAGATGTAGGAGAAGAAGATATCGGTGGAGAGGAAGATGGTGATGGGAATGTTGTGACTGTGACTTCTGATAGTAGGGTAGCAGAAGCTGCTGTTTCGGGTGTGGATGCTTTTGTGGGACTTGGCAAGGAAGATAGAAGAGAAAAGGGTATCAGTGAAGAGGAAGGTGGAGACCAAGACCGTGATGGGAATGTTGTGACCATTTCTTCTGAGAGTAGAGTAGCAGAAGCTGCTGTTTTGAGTGTTGATAGTTTTGTAGGAATTGGAGGGCAAGAAAGAAGAGAAGAGAATATACGTGAAGAGGAGGGCAAAGATGAAGACATTGTTGCTGTTGCTTCCGAGAGTAAAGCTGCAGAAGCTGATGCTTTAAGGGTGGATAATTTGATAAATGTTGGTGGGGAAGATACATCAGGTGAAGACCGTGATGGGAATATTCTGACTCTTGCTTCTCAGAGTGAAGTTGCAAAAGCTGCTGATCTTAGTGGGGATAGTGTGGTAGCTATCGGTGTGAATGACAAAACAGTGGAGGAGTGTGAAGACGGAGGAAAGAAAGCAGAATGTGGTGGGAACATTGTGAATATTACTTCTGAGAATGGAGTAGAAGATGCTGCTGTTTTGAGTGTGGATGGTTCAAAAGTGGTTGGTGTTGGCAGTGAAGAAGTAGAAAAAGACAAAGATTGTTCTGAGAACATTGTGACTGTAGAGGTTCCAATTGCAGAGACAAGTGAGAACATGGATGTGGATGTGGAGGAGTTGAGTGATGAAGGGTATGGTTATGCTGTTGGTGATTTTGTTTGGGGTCAAGCTGAGAGCCAACTTTGGTGGCCTGGCCGGATTTATGACCCATCTGATGCATCCGACGCTGCATTGAAGCTGAAACAAAAGAACAGACTTCTGGTTGCCTACTTTGGGCATGGAACCTTTGCGTGGTGTCATCCATCACAGTTAAAGCGTTTTGAGGATAGCTTTGATGATATGGTTAAACAGAGTAGCTGCATCGATTTCACCAATGCAGTGCAAGAAGCTGCAAGTGAGGTCGGAAGGCTTCTTTCTATGAAGCTGAGTCGTTTAGTCGTTGACAGGAAAACAGGTTCTGAATCTGAATCTGAATCTAAATCTACTCTCCTACAGGGGAAAAATTCTGGAATCAAGGAAGGTGTTGTTGTACCAGAAACTGGCATAGATAGACTTTTATATAGTCAATTTGAGCCAGCAGAATTACTTTCTCATGTGAATCGAATTGCACGAATTATTGATAGTGGTAGTAGTATTATGGAGCTGGAGATCTTAAAGGCTAGACTTTCTGCATATTATCTGTCAAAAGGGCATAGATTACCTGATTTTATGGATACCCAGCTGGTGCATGGAGTTGAAGATAGTCTAATGGATGAAACAGTTGCTGTAGAGAACATTAAAAGTACCGTGGAAGCCCCGACTCAAGGACCATTTGATGAACTGGGTCATTCTCCAGGGCTTTCAGGGAACATATCGAACCATGTTAGAAAGCAGAAAAGCATTGCTGAGATTATGAGGGAGGACAAAGATGTTATGGTGGAAGCAATTGGCTCAAATGGTGGAAAGAAGAGAAAAGGTGGTGAGGATGGTGTGTCATCTAAACCTGTTCAGAAGAAAAAAGAGTTGCTGCTTCTAGACACTGATGAAGATGTGTCGAGTGCTGAACATTCTGCCAAGGAAAACAGTGGTAGCATTGGCTCATGGATGCAGTCAAAGGAGAAGAAAGAAGTTTCAGATGAAGGGAAGAGCGAAGAACGAAGCAGGAAGAGTGGTTTGTCTAGAGAAAGGAAGAAAAGTAAGTACTTGTCCCCTCCTTTCACTGCTCCAATCAGGGGGCAAAGAGAGGAAAGTATTGAAGCAGAATCCATTACAGTATCCAGAAAAGTTAAAGCATCTCAGACAAGTGCAGTGGCTGCTGTTCTGCAATATCCTCCAGTTTATATGGGGAGGTTTTTTGATAGCTCAAGTTACCAAACTGAAGAAGATGATGGGAAAATGGTTATTGATCCAAAGAAAATCCAAGGTCATGTGGAGGAAGTTCTGTTCCAAGTCCGTAATGCAGCTATTAGTCCTCAAATTCGTAGGGAAGGCACTTCTCTTGACCAATTTGTTGACTTCACTTTTGCATTCAGAAGTTCATTATATTCTGAAGGATCTTTACGTGATGTGTACGAGAAGAATGAGCCTGGAAGGAAAAGAAAGAAGCCAGAATCTGAAGAATCACTGAAACAAAAATCTGGTACAAAGAAGAAAAGAAAGGAAAGTGGTTCAGGTAAGAAGGATGCTGCTGGTGAAAATGCTGAAGGTGCTGTTCTTGTTGTTTCATTTTGCCCAGGAACATCTACGCCTTCAAGATCTGAACTTATCTCAGTGTATAGTAAGTTTGGAGCTCTGAATGAAGCAGAAACAGATATGTTCTGCAATGACTACACAGCTAGAGTGTGCTTCCTGAGAACCTTTGATGCTGAAAATGCATTCAACCATTCTAAAAGCAATAACCCTTTTGGATCTTCTGATGTAACTTTTCAGCTCGAGTATTACTCTGAAGGATCAAAGTCTGAACAAGATGGTGAAAAATCAAAGAACACACCTTTGCTAGCAGCTACACCACCATCGGTTGGTGAAGCATCGAGATTGATCTTTATCCAGAAGAAGCTTCAGGGTCTGACTTTGATTCTTGAAGCATCATCAGGTGACAAATCTCCCGATTTGATGGCTAAACTACAGAGTGAGGTGAAGGCTCTTCTGGAGGATGTCAACCAAATGGTTGAAGCTTCTCTGTTTTAGTCATTATTTAGCAATGATTAGGGTAGGTTTTGTGACAATATGCCCTTCTTTTTTGGTTTTGTCGTTGTCTGAGGCCCCTTTTTGGTTGACCTTGGCCTAGCTTTATTTGACATAAAGTTAGTTGGTATAGTTTGATGCGGGTCATGACATTTGGTATTAATTTTATGGACATCGACATCTTTAGACTTTTCATTCTCATGGTAGTAATAATCAAACAGCTTTTTACTTATAAAAAGGTTATTCTATTCCGTTCTGATTATTTTCGTTTGGTTCGACACTTTTTATGAAGTGTGTTGGTAATTGATAGAAGCTTCGAATGTTCTGATGCAAAATTTTCATCAGATTCTTAAGCTGCTATTTAAAACCCAACCATCTCTATCTATCTATATCATATTTTAACAATGTTTTGTAATAAAAAGTCGAGACACGTGAAGTGAAGTGCAATGTTGCTTTTACACAATTCCTTGAAGAAAAAGATTATGGTTTTGGTAAAATAATGCCTGCATAACATTTAACAGCGATATAATAACAGCATCCAACTTACAGAATTACAAACACTTATGAACACAACATAGAAGATAAAAGGAACAAAGGGCAAAGAAGCACCAAAAGTAGGTTTTTCTGTTGTTTCCACTACTTAATCTTGAATGGTATTCCATTTTTTTTTCTTATAACCAAATACGCAATGGTAATCTATCTTCAATGTCTGGTGTATCAAAATATCAGTCATCAACAGGGTCCTGGGGAGTTTCATCAGGTTTGCGTTTGATAGTAAGCACAGGGCATTCAGCATGCTTCCAACAAAATTCACTCACAGTGCCAACAAAAACCCTGCAGAAGACGTTAAACATAATTCCTCAACAACACATCTCAAACTAAATTAAATTCTAGGAACTTTAATGCACTCCAAATCTCAGCATTTTTAACAAATAAGCAATTGGGGCATACTTTTGAAAAGGGCCAAGACCTCGGCTACCCACAACCAGAAAATCTGGCCTTAGTCGTGTCACTTCATGACATATTACTTCTTTGGGATCACCCTGCATTATCCATGCTTGGCAGACCACCTATAAATACAACAAAGTTTAGCATGCGGAGAAGAGTGTTATAAATAGATCTAGTACATAATAAATTTCATCCCTGAAGTTGTAATCTCTTCTTAAATTATCCCTAAAGTAAAATAAACAACTCAAGTAATCCTAAAAGTACTAAAAAGCATGCTAAATATTGGGTTTTGAACCGTAAAATACATTAATTAAGGGACTAAAGTGATGAATAAAAGGGATTACTTAAATAGCAATTACTGAAGAAAAAGAGTATTAATTCAAAGACAAAGTTGATAGTTTATTCATTATCATGCACACCGTCACTGAATAAAATAAATTTAAGTAATATCTAATCAGATTTGATCATTTTTTAGGTCATCATATGTTCATGATTGGATGCGTGCCTAAACATATTTTACAGTGATAATTTTTTAACCTATTTCACTTAGCATGTGATCTAAGAAAGAAGACAGGGACTAGATCATTCGGGAGTTCAATAGAAAACCATTACCCCAATTTCATGACACCTATTGACAAAGTATTCCAGCAGATGAATCCCTCTAATTCTATCTCTCTGGTTCATGTTCCTAAAATCTTCAGGTGATGCGTATATACTGTCTGTGTCATCAAAACCTAGAAAAAAAAAAAAAAAAAAGAAAAAAAACAGCAGCACCATCAGATTACACGCTCCTTTCACTTCTCCTAGTACAACAAAACATAAACACCCCACTTCATTAGCTGCAAATTCAAAGAAAAAGGATCAAACAAATCACAAAACACCACCAATTATCATCATAGCATTCTCGAACTCAATCTATACTCAGTAAAATAAGGGCACAATCCTTTTCCTTTTTCAAATCACACATAAAAATAGTTAGAGCTAGAAATCAACATTTGATGAATGAAAACATCGTTCCTTTTAATCTATCCCGCCCAAGAAATAATCACGGCCAAGTCAGGTAGAACCATTATGTTTTCTTTTTCTGAATAATTAACATCAATTTTTTTGTAGGAAACTCAGTTTCGTAGAACCAAAACTTGAGTTACTTTTTGCAAACTCAAGTTTCACCCAAACTTAAGTTTACAAATTTTAATCCAAACTTACACTAAAAACTACAAGTAGATGATTTTAACTAAATACTCACATGATCGGTCCTAAGTTGAAGAATTGATTTTGAGTTAAAAACACTTTAATTAGCTTTCACATTCAAAAAAGAATATTTTATATTGAGTTTTACTACTAACCTAAAAATTAAAACAAATCACACACTTAACAATCAATCTCACTCAAAATCAAATTAGCAAAGGTTCAATTTCACCAATATTGGACCCACTCTAACAGAAATTCTAGGAATCACTTAAATCGAACCACCACTAACGTAACAATCTTCACACAATCAGCAAAGAACAATTAAAAAATAGAGAGGGTGAGAGAGAGAACCATCTTCATCAGGAACTTGAACGTGAAGAAAGAAAAGGTTGAACGCAGAAACGTTGTTACGAACAATCTTGTTGATGGTCCATTCGAAAGCCCCTCTGCTGCTGATCGAAGGGTGAGGGTAACCCTTGATGCTCGACTCGTTCACCGCCACCATCACCCGAGTCACCTCGTCCCCCATCTCTGAGTCAACTCGCTTCAACTCACTTCAACTCGCTTCGCTCTCTCCTTCTACTTTGACCTCGCGCTTATATTGAACGACCACAGAGGCGCCAGCGTGATTAACCACCCCTGCGCAGGGTAGTCAATTTCTATCCGATTTCGCTAAACTGCGCGCGGACCCTACTTCAAACACGGTGCGTCGTTTTCTTGTACGAGTGATAGTGGGCCCTGAGTCCTGGGCCACGAGTCGTGCTGTCCTTTCTTTTATTCCTGGGCCGGGGCCCGAAACATCGAGAACAGAGCAAAACGACAACTTTCACAAAATCACATGCAAAGAGTTAAAAGGAGATAAATTTTTCATGTTTTTTCATAAAATACTACCTCCTTTTAATTTTTAAAACCTAAATATTAATAGTTCATTTTTATAAATTAATTCCACTTTATGATTTAAAAAATTAAACCATGATAAAAAAATAAATGCATAATAAATAGTTGCTACTATTTTATAGAAAAATAACATATTCAACGCAAATATTTAAAATGTTTTCTTTGACAGAAAATAAGTTTAACACGTTTACGTTAACCATCGTTGAGCATATCCACGTGCATGTTGTATTATAATAATACAATACTTTGCGTCTAATATAAAAGTCAAATTAATTATTTTAAAAATTTAATTAAAGTACCCTTGTTTGTATTATCATAAAGTCACAGTGTTTTATAAAACCATAAGTTTATGATAATTGTTTTGAAAATTATATCCAAAATAATTTCTAGTCATGTAAAAAATGTAATAAAGTCCTTATACTTGTTGTATTAATAGTTAAATTTACATTCTTATTACTTAAATTTTTTATACACACATCTAACAAATACATCGCGTATTTGGACATTATTTCCCTGTTCTATTTATTAATAACAAAAACAATTTCCTATAAAACTACCATTTATTGATTATATTTTGCTATCTGCAAAACCTCTCCTTGTAATAACCAAAATTAACATAACCATGTATTTTTATGAATAATAAAAATGAAAATGTGATTTCTTTAGTTATAAAAATTTATTAAGTTAATTATCATACTATATAAATTAAAAATTACAAAAAAAAACGATTATTTTATTGATAGATTTCATAAAACTGTATGCCTGTTGTTTTTACTTTTGTTACTATAAAAATTAGGTATTTTTAAGAGTTAAAAAGTTAACTTTTCTATGAGAAAATGTGGGAGAGATTATTGTACTGAAAAACATGTTGAAAGGAATCCAATGAAGTATTTATATTTCGAATATTGTACTATGTTGATATTATTATTCCAAGATGGGATTTAATTTGGTGTTGGGATCTAACATAGATCAAAAAGAACATAAATTTATAATATATTAATGGTCGAATATGTTTGTTATTCCTTAACTTTAAGTAAAAATTAGAATTACTCCATCTTTCAAATTTTGACCCAATTTAATCCTTTAACTTTAGAATCCCTAAAATTTAGTTCTTTCAACCAAATTGTGTTAAGTTTATTTAACGTTTCAAATGACAATTCATGATAGCATTTGAGTTGTATACACAGATTGACACATTTCTGTTTCAATGTTTATCATGAAACACGTTTAAAACGTCAAATAAACTTAATAAAATTTGGTTAAAATGACTAAATTCACGCATTTATAAATTTAGGAGACTAAATTAGGCCAAAGTTTTAAAGAGTGACTAATTCCAATTTTCACTATAAGTTAAGAGACCAAAGACATATTTAATCATATTATTAATCGATGTAAAGTTCAATCCTTAAAATAAGAACAGAGTCATATAAAATTCATCATAATAAAATTTAATTTGTTGTTTGTTAGACTTATTATGTCATTCGTTATCAAATTATTATTGTACCACTCATTGATGTATAGTCTTATGTTATATATATATATATATATATATATATATATATATATATATATATATAAATAAGTAAATTTAAATCACATCTTACAAATTTGTTTTGTAAAATTGAATTAAGTTTAAAGTTCAGTTTTTAAAATTTGGTGTCTTATTGTAAGTAAGAAGCTTCTTGATATTAAACCAAACTTCAAAATTGAGTTTGATACTAAACAAATTGTGGAGCATTTTTTGTTTTTTAGAAGAAAAACCTTTAAAGTAATTTATAAGAATTTGAGGGCTCTCATACCATGTTAAAAGTGAATTTTAAGCCTAACTCAATTCCATAAAATTAACTTGTAAGGTGAGGATTGCACCTACTTATATATTGTAAATTGGTCTTATCTCTAGTCGATATAAAACTTCCAACTGTTAAATAAATTGTCTTGAAAACATTGTGGTAAAAGTTGAAAGAAGTAAAAAACATTGTACATATGACTAGGAAGAGCATTGGTTGTTGGTTGAGATTATTGAAGAGTGTGCAAGATGGTGGAGAAGGATGTGGCATGGGGCCAATAGGAGAACATAGGTTTAGGGTTGTGTTGTTAAGGACCAAACATTGTTCTGACTTGTACATCACTTGTCTTTGACAAGGTGCCTCCTTGACTCAAAATCTGGGACATCCTAATTTCCATTTTGAGTTCTAGACATGCCCTCTTCAAAAAAACATCCCAGTACATTACCTTATTTTCTTCCCCTTTTTACTATGTTGCCCCCAATAATTTAATGCATTACTGTATCATCTTCTCAGTAAGAGACAGCTACAGAATCATTTTTCTCCTTCAATTTTTACTTTCTCAAGAGGAAAAAAATAAATATGAATCATTTCTTCAATTCTTGTCATTATATCCCTCTTTACCATAATCTCAATTTCTTATTAATGTTAACTTTCACAATTCATTCACAAGAAACTTTAGCTTCAATATAAAAATTCATGCTAAACTTTATCAAGGGAAAATCAAATTCATGCCAAACTTGATCATGGGAAAATGAGATTCGGCATATAATCCATCTGGGATATTGAAAAACTCTACCTTTTTTCTTTTTTCTTGACAAGTTTGGTTATTTTGAAGAATACATTTACACATTAAAATTTTGTCTAGAAAAGAATCAAGATTTGGGTTGATTTTGCAAATTTACTAGATTACAAACTTATATTTTGATAAGTAAAGATGATTTAACAAAGATGATTTAACAGAGATACAACACCAATAAATCATCAATTTAAATTTATATAAAAAATTAACACCAAATTTAATTCAAAATATTGACTACAAATTATAGATATTTTTTTACATAATATTCAACTTTCTCATCTTTAAAATCACACCGCTGAACATATTTAACACAAAGTTAACTTTATAAACCTTATCCAAAGATGCACTAAAAAGGGTATAATACCATGCAAATACTAATACCATTTATAGATAAAGCATTGCATTGAAAAATAAAATATATTTCCAAAAGTTTGCAATGAGTGAATAGAGAAGGTTAAACTACACCTAACACATGGAACATATATGCAACAGTTGACTTGACAGGTCTAACTCCAAATTTTATTGGATCTCATCCCAAATACAATCTCAATTAGACTGCAAAACAAAGTGTGTCTCAAAAAAGACCTAATTGTACTACTTACAAAATGTTACATCGCCCTTTGTTCTAAAGATCCCATGCACAAAACCAAGACAACAATGTATAGACAAAGGTCACGGATCAAAGTTAAAAAAAAAAAACACCTGTCTTCAATACAATCCCTAATAATTCATTCATTCAAATTCAATCAAGTAGGTGGAAGAAGACATGTACAATAACATCATTTTTTCAACCTCCCAAAAATTAGGGCAAAATCAACCTTTTTCTCCCTTTTAGTTCTTCAAAACAAGTTCATCATCTCTTTCCAACTCTTCCACCTCCTTCATCACATTAACATGCAAAACAGATACACTTTTTGTGGAAAAAACAAACACCTAATATCATTCTGAGAGACTAAAAGGAAATTTTTTATATATTTATATATATTTATATATATAAAAAGATGAAACTTTTGTTTAATCCTAAAACTGAAATTTACCATACTAATCATCATGTGAGGAAGAAACCCTTCCAAAATCCAAATGGCCAATCTGATAAAGCTCTCTCCAAACTTTCTCTGCATCAAAACCAGCATTGACAGTGACACTATCCATATCAGAACCAGAAACATTCTTCTTCTTCACTTTTTCTTCTTCTTCTTCATCATCATCATCTTCATGATCATCATCATATTCATACCCCTTTTTCTTGTTCTTCTTCTTCTTCTTTCCCAACCTCAAACACTTTCTCCCCACAAGAAAAGGCCCTTTCACAAGAGCAAGAACACAGCAATGCAACACAGCACAGGGGCAGCAACACACTGCAACACAATCTGCTACATACCCGCCACAGCTTGACCCGCAATGCTTACCCGAACACCTTATCATTTCACCACCACCCTCCTCCTCCTCCTCCTCCTCCTCCTCCACGAACCTGCCACGTGGCTTCTTCTCCACGCCATCGTTCTTCTTCTTCTTCTTTTTCTCCTCACCATGATTATTCTTCTTCTTCTTCATTCTCAATGTGTTGTTCTTCCTCTTCCACCCTGCAATGCAATGCAAGAAACAAGAAACCCCTTTTATGTGTTGTTATTCACCCACTCAACAGTTCCACAGTGTATAATATTATTCTCAATACATTACCATCACCATATATATTTCTTCTATCTGTCTGGTTATTCATTGGCTGTGTACTTATATTTATATATCTATATGTGTATGTGTGTGTATGTACGTATTGCATACATGAGCCAGCTACATTGATCTTCATGCATTTAATATATTATATTTTATTGTTTGTTTAGATTTCCAAAAAAAAAGGGTAAAATTCTTGTGGTTTCATTTAATTTGGTGATTTAAATAGAATACACTTTGACGCTGTGATCCACTCACATATACCATTTGTTTGACTACTTTAAATTTATACCAACATTTTTTTTTAATTTTTTATAATATAAAATTTGTTCAGACTGTTATTTAACTATAATACAAAACATGTAATACAAGATGATGATGTCAACAGTACTACACAATTTTATTCATTCTTTTTGAACATATTGTTTATTTTTTAATGGATTATTAGAATTCATATTTGAATAAAAAAAAACTTTTATTAAATTTTAACTACTAGTAAAAAGAATATTAAAAAAACGCGCCAAACATAATTATTAATATGGCCATGTTAATTAGAACTTTTTTTTTATCATTACCATTTTCAGAAAAGAAAAATTAAAATAAAATGACTTTTTCAAAAATTGTAATAAGTTACTTTGTAGAAACCTTCTCATGCCAATTTTTCTGAAATATTTAGTTTTTTTAAGTCTACACAATTTTATTTCATTATTTTCTTCATCTGTAAATGCTTATAAATATACATTCAATTAAATCTCTAAAAAATAAAAGAAAAATACATTTGAATATGATAAAATTTATATGAGTCCACCATAGAAATCACATCATTAATAAGATGGAGAGGTTGGTGCATTTGTGCTATATTTAGTGAAACATGCAGAGGGTGGAAAATAGTTGAGTAGTGTTATTGGTTTAAGGATACAGTGACTTGGTACTTGTGTTTGTGTGAACCTGTGTTGCACAGTTTCTTTGAATAATACTCTTCACCCTTTGAATAATCTTCACAAATGGAACTTCTTTATCCATGTTTACCATTTTCAAACAAAAAGTTTAAGCATTTTTTTTCTTAAACTCTTCATTAGGGTTTGGTATCAATACTAATAAAAATAGTTAACTTTATGCATAAAATTGGATAAGATAATTTTAACTCAATGAACTTTTAATTCTAAAAATGCAATGTTTTTTTATTATCTAATAGATTACAAATATTTTAAACCACTTGATTCAGTGCACATCTTCCCATTCAGAATATTATAGCACCACTCAAGTGCCTCAATGAATGTAGTCAATTAAATGGAGTAAAAATTGCTACTTCCAAAGTTAACTCAATTAAAGGAATAGAGTCAGAACAGCACAATTTTTTTTTACACTCAAAATTCAAACATGGGATTTTTCTTGAAAAATATATGGTCCAAACTCTTATCCTCTTTAGACTACCTTATAAAAGAAATCAATCTCAATATCATGAAAATTATTTATTCTATAAAAATGTAAGAAAAAATGTGCAATATATTCTTTAAAAAACAAATTAAAAGTGCATGATGAGCATTTTAGCTTTTGGGTGAGTGAAACTTTTTGCTCTAGGTGAAAAATAGGGAATTTCACCTCTGTTGTGCACTTGTTATAGCCATTGCAGGTACAGAAGAAAAAAAACTGGAATCAATTCTTTAACAATGTGGTTTTTTCTACACAGATGAAACACAATAATGAATATATTACTTGTTGAAATAATTTTATTAAAACAATATCATTCCAAATATTGGTGTAAATAAATTAAAAAAAAAAACTCATTTCAAAAACTAAAGGGATTAATCAATTTAATTTTTTTGAAATACCTAAAGTTATTTAAGAATGTATGAAATGAAATAGATGAAAAGGGTAAAGTAGGAAAATCACTGTGGTGATAACATGTTTTTACCTAAAATAAAAAAGTTATACTTTATGTGATTGTGATGAAACAGAACAATTAATTTATCTCTCATTCCTATTTTGGTTTGAGTTTGAAACTGCTACTCTTGTCTATATGCACTGTGCAGGCTCTTGTTTTATGCCCTACTATTTTTTATTATTATTTTATTATTATTATAAAGCATCTTGAATGATTCATATTAAGAGTATACAGAAAGAAACAAAAAAAAAAAAATTGAATTTTTCATGTCCAGTTGAAACTTAATGTGAATGGAAATGGCAGAGAGAAAGGTAAAATCCCATCAATTTCCTAATTCTTGAAAGGTCACTCACTTTCTTTTTGCTTTGAGATTAGAATCAGAAGGGAAAAATAAGAAACCCTAGTCAACATGTGTGACATATATATATGTTATACAAAAATTGCAATTTGAAATAAAGTATTTGAAAAAATAAAATAAAAGCATCATGTTAGAGATGAAAAAATGTATTTAACAAAAAGAAGAAGAAAAAAAAAAGGATTTGTATATGGTTTAAGATAATGTTTCTTAGAAGACAAAAACACTTTAACTGGCACAAAGATTCTCATTCACGTGGATTCTTGATCTAGAACAATATTATAAATATATTAGAAGTGCAAAGTGATGACCATTATTGATCTAAACTAATAACATATTTATAAAAATGTGAAAAAAAAAATGTTTCTTTTACTTACTTGTTTTTGTTTCAGTTCATGTAGAATTGCTGTTGTGAGATTTTTGAGTAATTAGTATAAATGTTTTACTTAAATAAGAAAGTTTACTTAAAAGATTGAATTAATTCATTTAACTTATTGCTATGAATGGGTCTGTATGTAAGAGGATATTGATGATTTTTTAAGACATGTTAAAAATTAATTGATCTCGTGAAATGTATTGAAGGTTACTAATTAACAACATCGTTTGTTTATTTATTTATTTAATTAATGCATATCATTTATAAGTTTATAACATGATCAATGTTGATGACATCATAATTATTATATATCAAAATATCATGCTTAAATTTTTGAATATAATTGTAAACTCACGAATTTCCTAAGGGATATTAGCAAGCATATCTACATTCTTCTAAGTTATTTACTCAAAATAATAAATCAAATGCAATTGGTATTAATTATTTTTTAGCTTAATTGGTGAGACTAATTATTTTTTATGGAATTCATGAGTATAGTTTATGAAGGGTTTGTTTTTTATTTTTTTGAGCTAAGAATTGATATTTATAATTTACTCATAGGATGTTGGGTTTTGAGTAATAAAATTAATGAAAAATAACTAGTTAAAGAGATTACGTGAATTAAATAGTATAAAAATATATTTCGAATTTAACCCAAGTTGAAGAGTTCAATATAGTTGTTTAGAAGTATTGAAGTTTAAAAGTGAATTGAATTGTTATACATGCATTTTGGAATGTAAAAAGAAAAAAAAAAGTTTAAATTATGGTTTAAAACTAATAGAAAGGTTAAATTTGATTAGTTTGCAATGATATATATTGAAAGATACATTCAAATTAAATTTCTAACTTAATTTGGTTTGGGTGAGAAGATACATTCACTCAACTGATGCATGTGTATGTTCAAATATAAAAAAAAAATATATAATTTAATTGGGAATTTTATTTCACTTAACTATCATTATTTCAAATATATATAAAAAAAAGAGCAGATCTACTGGCTGCAAATGAATATCTATCTAACCATATTAATTCTAATATTACTATGATTAAATTAAATATTTACATGTTTCGTATATTCAGTAAATTTATTTTTATATTTATAGTTTGTGAAATTCAAAAGTAATCCAGTTTTAGTTTCCAGATGAAAAAGATGATTCAATCTTTTGATTTCAAAACAATATTAATTATAATAATAGCTTCAAACTCTTATTTAGTAATTGAAAATGGTTTTAAAAATTAACTTTAAACCTCTAAATATCTAGTATTGAACACCAGAAGATCATTTTTCTAATAAAAATCGAAATTATTTCAAATCTTAGAACTTAAAACATAATTGATTTTTATCTTTATCATTTTGAGACAATAATGTATGTTATATTGTTATCTGATCTTAAATAATTTTAAAGTTTATTAAATCAAAATTAATAAATTTAAAGTTTGAAGCATTAAAAATATATTTAAATTTCTATATAGAAAATAGCACCATTGGCCCCAATTCTACACACTATCAAGTAATAATTTGACAGTAACAGTAGGTTGAGTGTGACATTCTAGCCACTGCTATAACCAATAATTTTCTCTTTCAGAGAAGCTATAATTGTTTACACAAGTGGATGATTTTTATATAATAAATATGTTTTGTTTTTTTTTTATCTTTTTATCACAACACTATTTTTAAATAACAAATTACCTTTTTATATAAAAATAAATATATGTAATTGTATTAATATAAAAATGCTACGTCAAATCTTTGTAAAACAACTCATAAAAACCAATCATATTGTAAATACTCTATTTAATTTAATTGCAGTCAACGATTATCTTGCTGTGCCAAGAAATGTTATGTGAAAGCATGTTTAGATCAATTTCTTGATAAGAATGTGGTAGAGAGAATAATAATGAGTAAAAAATATAATTAGTTTATATAATTTTTTTTCAAAATCTTATTTTAACATAAGTATAAGTTTAATTAAATTTGTAAAACAATAATACATTTTTTACTAAGATTTAAATATATATATATATATATATATATATATATATATATATATATATATTATATTTCTTATCATTTTTAAATCATTTTTTTTTCTGAAAACACAAAAACCAGACTCTATAGCAGAATGTTACTTGTTATGCTTTCTGGAGATAAATTTTCAGTTTTATGAGATTAAAACAGAAATTTTACAAATTTAATTAATCTCAACATTTTAAATTAAAAAAAAAATATAAGAGATACTAGATTATAGAAAAGGTTTTTCTCAAACAGTTCATAAGTAAAAATCCAAACAAATCTATGACTTTTAAAAAGTAAATATATAAAAATCAACAAACTTATATTATACACTTTAATCTATAGTTGACAGTATAAAATTTTACACTCACATCACAATTTTCTCAACATAACATATTATATATAATAAATAACTATAACATTAATGCAGTATTTAATAAAAGACATGTTGCAATCCACTCTCTCCAAAACCTAAACCAAAACCAGAAGAACAGAAACTCCTTCTTCTTCACACATTATTCTAATCATACACTCATTGCCAAGAATCAAGATTGGTGAAGATTGAGAAATTAAAAGTTTCACATGCAAAGCATTGCAGTGAAGAAGGGAAATGAATGAAGATCCAAAATGCAAATACAAGGTATTAATTGTTGGGAAAAACTATGTTCGTGTATATATCAATGGAGATCCACTTTCAAATTTCATCAAGCAGATTTCAACTGAAAACAGCAGAAGCAAGGTTTGCATGCGTGTTTTGAAGTGAAGACATTGAAGCTAAAACTAAAGCAGCAGATAGAAAAAAAATGCAGTGCTGAAGAACAGTGAAATTGAACTAATAAAAAACTTGAAATGATTAACAGAAAGAAGAGGTGAAGAAAGTTGTTGTAGTTACCTCAGAGAAAGAACGAGATTATTGGCTTCTTCAAGTTAAGCTCGAAATTTGGTTCTGAATCTTCTGCTTGATCTGGTGAGTGATATATAAGAAAAACCATGGATTTGATGCAGAAAGAAACCATGTTTATTATCTCAGAGAGGAATCTCCTTTCTCTCTCTCTGTGATGGTAGTTTATAATTTATTTTTATGGTAGTCTGAAACACTTTGTTTAATTAAAGGGTAAACCTATTTTATAATCATCAAAGCTCAGATGAACAGTGTAACTTATAACTGTGTAGAAAAACTGTCTCAGAGAAGGAGAGTGTGATGAAGAGTTCCAATGAGAGGGAATTATAT
>Ga0214542_1001841_pt1 | contig 43814 bp, 24 predicted proteins | sample CNSS1metaG_FD_160096 | JGI IMG/M metagenome (GOLD analysis project Ga0214542, IMG submission 160096) | Root nodule microbial communities from cowpea collected in UCLA plant growth center, Los Angeles, California, USA - CNSS1 | ecosystem: Host-associated > Plants > Roots > Nodule | place: USA... | reverse complement strand
AAAAACACAACAAAGACCAAACTACATCTAATTAATGCTTTAAGGTCTACAACATGAATTACAAACTACAAGTACACTTTCTTAATGATGTAACTACATGGAGAGCACACATTCCAGCCTTGATCACTATGGATATCATCAAATCTCCTTTCCTTCATCAATGTAGGCTTCATTCCAATGGTTATGGCTTCAAGATGGTTCAAAAGAGCTTCATTCAATCTTCATCAAATCTTCAAGAAGCAAACCACCTTGGCTTCTCATGTCAACAAATAATTGGTTTCTAAATTGGTCACTAATATTAGCTACCAAGGTTTTGGCTATCAAAATAATTGATCTTTAAGATATTTTTTATTACGAAAATTGATCATTATTTAAAGTCTTCCTGTAGTGGTACTTTTATGATGACAATAGTTTATAATTAATATGTTCACAACTTTTAATACATATACTTTTAATTTAGATTCACAGAATAACTATCATATATTTGTTATGTTTTTAAGAATCACCAGTGCAGGAAGGATATTTGGTCGCGGTTATTTTTGCTATTCTGCAATAGTTTTAGAACCGAGGCATATAAAACCGAGACCAAAAAGGGTTAACTTTTGGCTTCGGGTGTTACCCGAAGCCATATCTCTCTATTACTGCCTCGGTTCTGATGCAACCAAGGCCTAAGACGTTAAAAATTAAAAAAAAAATTAGAAATTAATGGGGTTCTGGAATGCATCCCTTCCTCACAAACCTCACTACCCAATCTCAATCACCTGCACAAAATCACCAAAACAGAGGCTGTCAAACCAGATTCTTGTAGCGAGTCCAGATTAGTCTTCAACCACACTTATATCTGCGAGTTTCTCTTCAACCACACTCAGTTCGAGCGACTGCGACGGGATCTGGTAAGCGCGTTTCCAGAGAAGTCTCCGTCAGGGGGGAGCGAGACGGTGGTAGTGTACACGACGTCGTTGCGGGGCGTGAGGAAGACGTTCGAGGACTGCAACAGGGTGCACCGCGTGGTGTTCAACGAGCGCGACGTGTCGCTTCACAAGGAGTTTCTTCGAGAGGTGAAGGAGCTGGTGGGCGAGGCGGTGGCGCTGCCACAGGTGTTCGTGAAGGGGAGGTACGTGGGGGGGTTTGGAGGAGTTGGTGGAGTTGAACAAGAGTTGTTTGGATTGTGGTGGGAGTTGCTAGATTATTGTGGATGGGGTTGAGAAACAGAGGTATTCCCGAATCAAGGATGAAGAAGAAAGGAATTTGGCCCTACGGCTTTAGGGTTTCTGCACAGGATTGAAGAAAGGAAGTTAGGTATAAAGCTGGCCATTTTAACTGGTTGTATTGCCTCGGGTTCAAACAACCGAGGCATATAAGGCCTTACTGCTTCGGGTCAGTATCAACCAGTGCATAAAGCTTTTGTTTTAAATTTAAAAATTCAAGTAGCGGGAAAGGGGAAATTTTGGAGAGGCTTTAGGCCTCGGGTCTCTCAGAACTGAGGCATAAAACTAGTTTCTGCTTCGGGTCAACTTGTAACCGGGGCATAAAATATTGCATAAATTACAAAACTCTCATTGCGTTTTTATATGCCTCGTTTCCATTATGACCGAGGCATAAAGTTCGAGTTAGAAAGCGTAAAATGCACTAATGAATTATTATGCACTTTTCAATATTCACATATAACACATCTATTCAAGTTGAAGTCGCGGATGCAGAGGGTTAGGTCTTTTCTCTCCTCATGTGTAGACTATAAAGGTTTTAGTTCCTCTAAAATGCGGGTTTTACTTCTTCTCATCTTCGGAACTCTTCTTTCCCGATTCTACGGTCTATTCTTCATTCTTAGAATAGAGATAGAATAGATTTTTGTTAGAGCGGAAGGAATTCTGGAAAGTCGGAGAGTTCATCACTATCAAGCAATCCAGTTCGTCCATAATGAGTGCAAAGTAACCGCCATATTTAGGCATTCTTTCATTTTTCCTTCATGCATAGTCTTTTGTAAATTGGATTTTCATAGTACAAATCTAGGTCCATTATGATACATTTCATTTTACATTTTAAATTTTCCCATTTGTAATTTTTTAGTGAGGTTTAATTTTTCAATATAAAACTTAACATGACCATTTCATTAGATTTTATCTCGAGTCGATTCCTTACTACATTAAGGGAAAGAACTTGTTATCATAATGATGTGTTTGGATGAGGCAAGAGGGTGATTCATTTATTTGGAGAATTTGAAATTCTTTGCAATGAAATACTTTGTTTGGATAGAGAAATTAAAAAGAATTTAAAATGCATGCATTTTTTTGAAATATTTCAATTAGCTAAATTAGAAGAAATTCAAATACCCTCAAAAAAGGTGAAATTTGAAATTCTTCTCACTCAACCTCACACTCTTGATTCAATTCCAAACAGACCTGACAAACCCGACAACCATGATAGGTTGGGTTGGCCAGATGATCCAGACGGATTGGACCAACTTGGCGACACAAATGGGTCGAGCAAGCCCGATGACCCAAATAGATTAGGCGGGCTCGAAGACCCAGACAGATGAGACAGGCCTGACGACCGAGACAAATGAGACGGGTTCGACGACCCAGACGGTCAGCGGGTCTAATGACCCAAACGGTACAGGGTGACTTGATGACACATAAGGGTCGGGCGGGCTTGACAACTCAAACAGGTTGGTTAAGCCCGACAACCCACAACCAAGACGGGTCAGCGGGTTCGATGGCCCAAGCAAGACGGGCGAGCCCAACGACCCACACGGGTTTGGCAAGCCAAACGTCCTAGAGGTGTCAAGTGGGCCTGACGACCCAAATGTGTTGGGCAGGCCCAACGACCCGACCGACTCATTGACCCGACAAGCCTAACCGACCCGTTTCCAAATTTATCATAAACTCAAAACATAATTAAGCCTAAAATAAATATTGATAACATGAAATTTTATCTCATAAGAAATTCAATTATTTTATCCAAACAAGAAATTAAAATGTAAGGTATTTTAATTTCTTTATCCAAACAAGTTATTTAGAAAATGAAGGGGATTTAATCGCAAGCAATTCAAATACAATAAATTTCAATTTCTCAGCATTGTTGAAATACTTCATCCAAACACAATCTGAAATGATGACTTTTAAGTTTTAGTTTGTATAGTTAGCCTTATAATCTTATTTTGATCATTCTTTTTTTTTCATCCTTTTTTATACAAACCGTAATTCCTTAATTTTGAATCCAAAGACTAAGTCTAGGTAAAATGTAAAGATCAAAATTGCTCAAGCATAAGAACCATTCTAGACCAAAACTGAAAAATGGCTATGAAGACATTATATGAAACTATGAATTGTAGAAACTTTAAACTAAAGCTGTAAAAGTAATGAAAGAAAATGGAAATTGAATTCAATTAAAACTCCAGTGTAAAACTGGTTCGAGATTATAGATATACATAATTGATTAAATTTTAGAGATGTTGTAACTGATTTTTAATCAATTATTATCTAATATAATCGTTTAAATGCTTTAACTTTTTTTAAAATTGGGTTTTGAGATCTATAAAAAGAAAACAGGTGTCTTTGCTTAAAAAGTTTTACAATCACCGAAAAGAATTGTATTCAATTGTTTTCTGAGATCAATACACCTTTTCTAGGGTTCTATAGATTTCAAAATTAACAAATATTGTGAATCATGTTTTCAAAGTGCTTTTTGTTGTGGTGATTTCTTTCCATCTATAATTTATGGGTTGTTTTCAGCTTTGTTTTTGTATTTTGTGAGATGTTAATAGAGTTGATAAAGTTATGCATTATCGTGGATAATCAAACACTGGATAAAGATCAAGATCTCTTGAAGGGAGTCACGAGTGGTGAGAGTATAGAAATCTTTGATATTTAATGTAAGATTAAGATTGATATCCTCTAAAGAGTGTTTTTAAGTGTTGTGCATTGTGCAAACTCTCACTTGAAGTTTTTGAAACTTAGAGAAAATGTTCTAAAAAAAAAATCACTCCGCTTAGTTTAAACAAACCTTACGTTTTTTCTAAGAATTTCTACACATAGTATTTTTCCTAGGTCCTTACAAAAGGAATCCTTAACCTAGGAAATATAATAGAAATTAGAATTTCAATCTCGAAAGTTAATTTATTCACCATTCCTGATGGTCCATTGAATGATTTCAAGAATTAAATCATAACATTTAGCACGTTTGGCCAAACTAAAAATATTTATAATGGACAATATTATTTATTATATTTAGTATTCTAGATGTCACCAACTAAGTCCAAAGCATTTAAGCCACCATCATGCAAAGGATGATTAAGCCCTAGGATTGTTTTCAATTATTTCTGTCCATTCACCTTATCACCATCGGTTAGATCTATAAATGGATTATAAAGTTTCAAGAAACTTACTGTACAGCAAATCGAAACATGTTTTATTTCATCTTTCTCACATGTTTAAAATTTTACGATATTTTATTCATTCCCATCGACAAAAGAGTTGATCTTATCAGCAGGACGTAGCTCTATAAATGGATTCTCCTAGCTTCGCTTATTCACACAACTGATTGAACAAAGAAGAGAAAAACCTTAATCTGTTTCATAGCCAGTCAAAGAAATGGCGAGTGCAATGCTTTTTGCTCTTTTCCTTTTTTCTGCCCTAACCTTCTACCCTCCTTCAACCACTGCTCAACCTGTCACGGATGGGAATGGTAACATCGTTAAAAATGGTGGCAGATTCTATATATTGCCATCAGGTTTAGGAGCCCCCGGCGGTGGAATTCGAGCACTCCAAACGGATAACGAAACTATCCCTCTCTCTGTTGTGCAATCTCCCTTCAAGGGCGATATAGGGCTTCCAATTATCATTTCATCCCCAATCAATACCGAATTTCTCCCTGAAGGTCAGGTGACCCTTAGCTTCGAACATACTATAATTGATTAATTTTTAGAGACGTTGTAACTAATTTTTAATCAATTAGACTAATCGATTATCATCTGATATAATCAACTTTAGCTTTTTGTTTTTCAAATTGGGATTCGAGATCTCGGAAAACAATTATCTTTGCTTAATTAACAACTTTTATAAGCAACCAAAAGTGGTGTCATTATGTTGTTTTCTGAGATCAACACACCTTTTATAGGACTCTAAAGATTTCAAAATTAACAAGTGTTGTGAATCAAGTATTCAAAGTGTTCTATTGTGTTAATTTCTTTCCATCTATCATTTATGGATTGTTTTCAGCTTTGTTTTTGTGTTTTGTGAGCTGTTGTAATAAAGTTGATAAAGTTATGATTTTTGCGGATAGTCAAATAACGGATAGAGACCAAGATCTTCTTGAAGGGAGACAAGATGGTGAGGGTAGAAATCTTTGATATTTAGTATAAGATTAAGGTTGATATCTCTAAAGAGTCTTATAAGTTTTGTGTGCACTGTGCAAACTCTCATTTGATAATTAATGGAACTAGTTTTTGTAAGGTTGAAAAAAGTAATACTCAATGTTTGATTATCCATTATAATTTTTTATGTGTTTTGCTTCTCTCTATATCATCTTTTATTACTTTTATTATTCTTGTGTTGTAACACCCCATTTAATTAATAAACATAATTAAAAGAAGCGTCACACTAAAATAATATAGCAGTACAGTCCTAGAGTTTAAACATAACCCCTTACAATTATCCAAGGCACACCACGATTCCAAAACTAAACCAATTACAATATTCAATAGTAATATAATAAGAATTTAAAAGACATACTAATACATGGGCTATAGCCCTAAAATAAAGAGTCCAAAAACAGGAGCCAATCCAAAGGCTAAGCAGCGGAACCACCACCTTCCTATTGACCCCGGGTGTTCCTCGCATCTACTCACATCAACAAGTTGATGATCATCGCAAAAGAGAGAACCACACAGATGGAACACACAACAAACAAATAGAAGGGTAAGCTAGAGCCAAAAGTAATTTTATCATGCAATCAAATATACTTCCACAGTCAAATATACACACATCATCCAAGCATGTTATGACTTTCAAATCAATACACTAAGACTCCACTCGACTCATCTGAATCTGTATAATTTAATCGGATTCAGCGGATGCTTGAACTTGTAGTGGATATCTCTGCTCAACCCCGAGCTAAGTGTTACAAGTGTTACAATATCTCAATCCCCCACACACAAGGTTAGCCCTTAATGAGTTTCAGGCCCCTTGCTACTCTCACCACAAGAGTCAGTCCGCTCTAAGTGAGACTAACTAACTCCTTAGAGCGTCAGGATGCAACCTTACCTTGAATCCTTACCAAATTATATAGATGGGGCACCACCATGAATCCCCACTAACAGGGGTCATGGAATTACGTCCCGACCACTGAAGCACGACCCTGAAATCTCACCTAGAGATTCCAAGGAATTACGCACTAACCACAGACCAATCATAATCAAACAAATGAGGGAATACTCATCATGCATATAATTTCATACCAATCTCTGTAACCAATCCTCATTCATATCACATGTTGAAACCATACTACTCGTTATTCCCAATCCATGAGCATAGGGCTTCATCTCATACCAATACCATGCCTCTTTGATTACCAACCATCTTATTTGTTTCACATGCTAAGATCACACAATCACACAAATCCAATTTATAACCACAAATTATACCATGCATTTCATTTCACATGCCTCATGCATTATATAGAGTATATCATAAATCAAACAATCCAATCAACCAAGTGAAGAAAAACAGCGTAACCTGCAGCAGATCTCGCTAAAGCCAAGAGCCCTCGCTCAGGCGAGAGGAGTGCCCTTTGTAAGACCCACTAAATTTAAATAATTAAATAAATAATCATTTAATAAATTCAGATAGGAGAAGCCTTTATGACATTAAATGTAAGCCTTCATGACATGAAAAAGTACTAGATCAAATGGTTGAGAGTACTTTGATTGTGTGAGAGGACTTGGGTTTGAGTCCTATGTATGCCATGTAGGTGTTATTTATGTGATTTTATATTTGTTTATATATTTGATCATGTTGTGGAATGATATGGTAATTAAATTATATTAGTTAGCATGAAATATGAATTGGCATGATGGTTTGGTATTGACTTTGCAATTGTGTGGTGGTAGGTTTAAACCTTGGCTTAGACAAAATAATTTTTGTTTTACTAAACTTTATAGTTTTGGCAAGGAAGTGAAGAGACGTAGGAAAACCTAGGAGGCAAGGGTGGGTTGTAAAAATAACTCCTAATGAGCATTGAAAACCAATTAAAGCCAAATTTTAATGCTAATCTCGTTTTTGAACTTTAACCCATCATTAAGGGCTTGAGTAATTGGCCAAGAGAGTGAAAAGAGAGGGTGAGAAGGAGAAGTTCGTGTGGTTAGTGTAAGGGAGGTTTCTGGGCAGAAAAATTTAGTCTAAAGAGAGTGGGTGAGTCTGATTAGTAGTGGACGAAGGCTTGGAATCAAATTGGAATCGTAAAGGGACATTGAAAGAGCAATTGAACAAGGAATACCCAGGTTAGGGGAGTTCCTATTACTTGTTTTTAATTTTTGCTATTGTATAATGATGTGTTCTGAGTCATGTTTGAAATGTAAAGCATGTGAATTCTGGTCTGTTGGCGTTTCTGGATTTTTCCAGAAACCGCCTGGCGGCGTAAGAACTACCGCCAGGCGGCATATGCGTTTTGCACCAGGTTTCTAGGTTTCTTGATGAACCGCCAGGCGGCTGAAGGAGAATCGCCAAGTGGCACGAACTGGGTTGCCTAGTTTTCTCTGTTTGTTAATGTTTTCGTGGTGTGATGATGCTGGGACTTAAATTCTATTGTGCGTGAATCATTGGCTTGATGAATTATTGGTTGTATTGAGTAGTTGCGAAAATTGCACGAATCCTTGTTTGATTGGGTATGAGAGGTTACGCTGGAATGAGATATGAGATAATATGTATCATATGGGTTGATTGGTACTCTGTGGAATATCAACAATGAAATGGAAGTTAATATTGAATTGAACAACTTGTTTGCTAATGGTAATGTGTCAAAACATGTAGAAGAGTGGTAATTGAGGAAGTTAGGGCTCGCATCGCTGCAGGAAGAATCTGGATTGAATCCAGAAGTTTGTGAGCCGCCTGGCGACCAGTAGCTGCTGCTAGGCAATGCCCCAGTTCAGCTAGAGTGTGAATACTGTGTGTGTGGTCAATGGTGGTGTGTGTGTGTAGGATATAATATAAAATGAATTAGAAGGTATAATCAAAATATATGTGTAAGAAAATAATTTGCATGTTGATATGAACCTCAAATATTAGAAAACTGTAATTATGTGATATGTATGGTTAGGTTACATGATTAAGGAATACTCATGTATAAGATGATGATTGGGTAGTAGAAAATTATATTGTTAAGGAAAAATGGGTTTAAAATTGTGAATACTTGGTAGTGTGATTGTGCCTGGAGTATGATTGAATGGATTTCTTGAGCAATAATGTCCAAACGGTGGTGACATGATTTATATGAATTTTAGACTAAAAGATTATAATACTTGGAGTACATTGAGTGTATGTGGCAGGTTTAGAGTAGAAATTGATGAAGAGTAAATGTGCATGATGATAATCGAATTGGTATGATTTAATTGTATATATGTGAATTGGGCATGAGTTATTGGTATATGTTGAGTTTGGTTATAGTATTATGTCTGAAAATACTATGATTGGTATGAGAATGATGCATGGTATGTTTGGGGTCTCTTAAAACCTGAGAAAAATGCCAAAAACCAGTAGCATTGCGCTACTGGTATGGCATCTGGGGGCGTGGGGCGAGTTGCCAGGCGGTAGAGTCCAAAAACAGTGGCAGTGGCCACTGTCAACGCGAGGCGCCTAGTGGTAGGGAGGTGTCCGCCAGGCGATGATGGTGCAGTGCGGATTCTGTTGGCGCTTGGTGCCTGATGGTGTGTGATGCCCGTCAGGCGGTCTGGAGCTAGATTCTGCCGAGCAGCATCAGATGTGCGCAGGCGGTTTTGGTACAGTGATGGTGTGCGAGGAAGTTTTCTACACCGCTTTAAAAGATGTTCATGATACAATGCTTTGGCTGGGGGCCCAGTTACGAGTGTCTCTGGTATTGGGGTAACACGTGACCACTTTAGGTTGTAACCTGGTGGTTTAGGAAGTCCAGTGGAATGTGCGGGTTGTGGCTCGTACGACGAGGTTTCAGATGATTTCCCTCTTCAGTGCATGCTGATAGAGTTTTGGTAGTCTGGGAACAACTACAAACATAGGTTTGTTTTGGGGAACTCCACTTGGAGTCACGGTGAGATGTTGTGGCAAAGTTATTCCCACGTGTGGACTATCAGGTGGTGGCCTGTAGTCGGAGGGGCGAGTTGACACTCATGCAACAAAGATCAATCATTGATCTCACCTAAAGGGTATAGAAATGATATACGTCTAATGCAAGTGATGGAAATGGAGAAGTAAGGAAAAGGGGAGAAGAATACTAACCCGAGTTTTAATGTTTAGATGTTGTATTTAATATTATATTTGTTTGGTTTTATTTAAATGAGCTAACCCTATTTGTGTGTGTGTGGCGATGATCTTGTAACTTGTTACATGGGAGCATATGTTGATGCAGGTGTGCAGATTGATGGTTTTATCACTAGTTTATTTTGTTGGACTATGGTTTTATTGTAATAGTTTTATAGACAATTTTATTTGTAATATTGTATTGCCGCAAATTATTTTATATGTTTTGGCGAGTTGAATTTAAGGTTTTAAATAATTCCCGCGGTGTGGGAAATTGATGAATAATAAATGAGGTTGTTTATCAATTTTTTTTTTATTATTTTAATAAGTAATTTTCGGCTAGGATGTTACACTCTCGCTTAGGCAGTAGACTCTCGCTTAGGCGAGATCGCGACAAGGGCGCTGGGAGACTTTCGCATGCTCGCTTAGGCGAACCCTCCTCGCCTGAGCGAGACAACACCTCGCCTAAAGGTGAGGTTCCTCACCTAGGCTAAAACAGGAGCAACATACCAAGGCTTTCACGCGTTCTCGCTTAGGCGAGCATCTTTCGTATGAGCGAGATAGTGCCTCACTCAAAACAAGAGCTTTTCGCCTGAGCGAGAGCTCGAGTGTAGCCCTGGCCTGTTTCTGCAAGTCTCGCCTAGGCGAGACAAGTTAGCTTGGGTGAGAGTATCAGACCTCGCTACTGTTTCTCCCTGCCACATATATATATTTTCATACCCAAACAATAATGCCAATCGTCCCATGCATCCACAGTAGCATACAAGCTCAATAATCATGAAACAAAAGCATGACTAACAACAATCGCACCAAACAAGAGGGTTCTAGCTTCCTTTACCTAGAATAAGCTAGTACAGTACTTTAACACCAACCACAGAGCACAACAGCTCTAGGAAGAGGCTTAGAACTTGAAAACAGTGGAACAAAACTTAAGATTGGGCCCACTACGAAACCTTAACTGAGAAAGACACGAGATTACACTAAGGAAGGGAGGATATGAGTTGATGGGTAACTTACGTTGAGTAGAAACGAGCTTTGAGCGAACTTGTCCGAGGCGAGAAAGCAAACCCTAGTAGAGCAACGACTGCAACTCTTAGAACAAAGGGGACAGATTTCTGAAAGTGAGTAAGAGAGTTAGGGTTAGGACAGGCTTAGGATCTGGTTTCCTTTTGGACCAGCTCTAAGCCCAACTAACTTTGGGGTAGCCCTTTAAAACTAGACAGCAAATGGGCCTTACATGTATCATTTAAATTAAGGAGAAAGTGCATTTTTGAGTTTTTGAGTTTTGACAGAAGTTTTTGAAACTATGTTTTAGAAAAATGTTTTAAAAAAAAAATTCACTCCCGCTTAGTTTAAACAAACCCTACTTCTTTTTCTAAGAATTTTTACACATAGCATCTTTCCTAGGTCCTTACAAAAGGAATCCTTCAATTAGGAAATATAGAAATTAGAATATCAATTTCGAAAGTTAATTTTTCACCCTTCCTGATAGCCCATTGAATATTTTCAACAATAATATTAACATTTAGCACGTTTGGGCAAACTAAAAATATTTATAAAGACTATATTATTTATTATATTGAGTATTCTACATGTCACCAACTAAGTCCAATATAACTACAAAAAAAAACCAATAACATAACCGTCGAGCCACGAGCATGCCAACTAAGTCCAATATAATTATTTCTGTCCATTGACCTTATCACCATCGGCTAGCTCTATAAATGGAATATCCCATGTTGGCTTATTGAACAAAACAAAGAAGAGATAAGCCTTAAACTTTTAAGAAACTTACTGTACAGCAAATCGAAACATATATTTTATTTCATCTTTTTCACATGTTTAAAAGTTTTACGATATTTTATTCATTCCAATCGACAAAAGAGTTTCACATGTTTAACGTTCTACCAACATCTGCTGATGCATGAACAATCGCGCACTTTATCCTTGTATAATCTATATGATTTGGGTGTAATAAACTAATGCATGGCTAAATAAAATAACCACTATTTGGTTTTTCCCACGTTCATATTTGTAGGATCACTATAGACAATTTTATCCTTTCGCTCTAAAGCCATTGGTTTGGATTACCTCTTTGTTTCTATCCATCAAGACAAAAAATCGGTGCCTAAATTGAGAAAGGATACGTTTTACAGACTTTTCTTGGTATACATTAAAAATTGAAAAACATATTTTTAATACGTTTTAAAAATTATTAAATGTATTATACAACTCTTTTTTAAATAAAATATATATCTATTTATATAACTTTATTTTTTATTAAAATGTTAATTAATAAAGTTGTAGAATAAAGTTGTAAGGCCCATTTTTTAAGTCTTAAGTTAATTGGGCCTAGCGAGTAAGGGCCCAATCCAATCACTTGTCTCCTTACATTCAATCTCCAGTTTAGTTTCACGTTTAGTTCCTTTGCTCAACCAAACACAGTTCTCACTCTTGCTCTTTTCTGAAATAAAAGCTCTGTTAGGACTTGAACAACATTCTTCTCCGAGCTAGCTAAGCTCATTTTCTTTCTATTAGGTAACTCTAGTTCCTTGTAAATCTCTGTTGTGCTCTTAGTCTCGTTTTTTTGTGCGTATGCTTTTATCTCCCTAAGTTGTTCTTGGTCCTGGTGCTCCTCCTCTAAGAGTTCCTTAAGTTTAGCTCCACTCTACATAAGGGAAGCTAGGGTTTTCACATTTTTTTAGTATATGCCTGTTTTTAGTTTTGTTTCATGTTTATATTGCTTGTTTGCTGCTACGGTTGCCTGAAAAATGTTGAAATGTTGTTTGGTTTCAAATGTCTATTGGTTGCATGCGTGAGCAGGGGAGGAACATGTTGTTTAGAGTTTAGGTTTTTTAAGTCATCCACTCATAAACTACCACTACTACAAAACAGGCTTTTTAAGTCTCTTAGTATGGGCCTTTTAAGTCTATTTTACAATAGACTTAGATTTGGCAAACTTAAATTTAAAGTTTGTCAATCAATGAATAGCATACCTAAGTTTTACGATTGTTGTTCGTTAACAAAACTTACAGTTTAAGCCTGTTATTGACCAACAAACTTAAAATGTAAGTTTATTATTATGTATAGACCTTAATTAAAAATGGGAGCGAGTTTAAATCTGTTGTGACCATAAGAAACTTAAATTTGTTGTTATTTTTTCTTTTATGACAAAACGAAAATTTGAATACATCAAATTTCGCAAAATAAAATACATATTTCAAATTGTTCAATTCAAGTACATAATAAAGAGTTCCAAATCAAAATAAACAATTAGATTTCTAAATTAAAATTTGTAGTCTAAATAAAGTCTAACTTAAACTTTTAAGTCTAAACATAATTTAAACAACACCTAATCAAAACCTAATCTCCATGTTGGAAAAGATAACTTGCCCATTGGTGTGTTATATCGGCAATGATCTCCTTTGATAATGGTGATGGATCATCGAACACCTAAACAAACAATGTTATTATGTAGTGGAGGACCTAAAATCGTAGAATTCATGCACTAGTTATAAGTGTTTACTATTGTCTAGTTATAAAAAAAAAATTCCTAAATGATAGCTTTGATTAAATACATCACGTAGTACCCCATTCCCATGAACTAATCTACTTATTACCCTCTAATGAAAGAAAGACAAATCCATATCATATAACTTGTAAACAAAATAATTAATTTAAGAATTAAATGATATCTCACCTCAGGATATATAATTTAAACTTTCTTTTGTCTGTTCCTTTGACATAAAATGTTTGTGCCGCCCACAACTCTGGTTAAATTGATGACAAATTAGTCAAAATGGCTATGTACTTGTTAGATGATATGATAGTTTTTCATTACCCTTGTAGTAAGTTCTTCAGTTCACTGTTGGGTTTCTTATGAAGAGAACCAAACTAGGCAACTACATAATCTTCAGGAATGATCACTATTAATTGCCAATGAGACCTACAATGAAGGGCAAATGATTAGTTGAATAATTACCATAACTTTGAAAAAAGAAAATTATATTTCCTAAGACTAACCCTTCAATGTATGGAGCCAAGCAAACACGTTTGTTGCATATTAACCTTTGTGTTCCTAGATTTTTAAATGGCTTAGGGCTCAAGAAATCCATATGCATGTGATCGACTTTGCTCCACAATCACTACATCACGAACAACAGAATATGTTGAAGAATGGATGAATGGTGATTTAAAGGATACAGTACGTGATGTTGGCGAAGAAAATATTAGAAGAGCTCATGTGTATGATTCTTTGAAGTCTGATTCAGAGGAGCAATTAAACCCATGATGACTTTTACACGATGGTCTGCAATTTTGAAATTGTCCAGTTTGAAAGCAAGAAATGGATGGACCGATAAAAGTTTCACAGAATTGTTAAAATTGTTGAGGGAGATGCTTCTAGAAAAAAAATAACGTTACCTAATCGTAACTACGAGTCAAAAAATTCTATGTCCAATGGGTTTAGAGTACAAAAAGATACATGCATGCCCAAATAATTGTGTATTATACAGAAATGAGTTTTCTGCATTAAAGGTGTGTTTAACATGTTGGTTGTCTCGATTTAAAAAGAAAGTTGATGAGAATAGTGTTGATCAAGAAATAAAAGTTCCCTCCTTTAAAGTTTTATGGTACCTTCCCATAAATCTTAGGTTGAAATGATTGTTTGCTTTTAAAGAAGATGCAAAGAACCTGACCTAGCATGCAGGTGAAAGAAAGTGTAACAATCTTCTTCGACACACAACAGATTTTCCACAATGGAAGAAAATTGATGAAATATTTCCAGAATTTGGTGTAGAGTCAAGAAATTTAAGACTTGGACTTGCTACAAATCTTATGAATGCTTATAGAAACTTAACTAGCAAGTAGAGTTTGTGGTCGATTTTGTTGATGATTTACAATCTTCCTCCTTCGTTGTGCATGAAGAAAAAAATATATAATGTTGTATGTGATCATATCTCGGCCCAGACTGTAACACCGCAATTTAGGATGTCACGGAATGATATAAATCATACACGTTTAGCAGAAAACGATTGTTGATGATAATGTACATGAACAAAAGTTTATTTTTAAATTTAAACGTGTATGTCAAATAATAATTGTTTTAAAAAAACTCAATTAACAAAAAGAAATCAAAGTTACAATGTCTTTAACATTTATTTGAAATAAAACTTAACAAAAGAAAACCTTGAATTCATCCCATTCTCTTGTCAATCTACTTCATGCTTGAAACACCTGTATTATCACCTGCTCCTGTATAACACACATGTCATATAATCATCGCATACACAACAAACACACAAACAGGGTGACCTAACCACAAACAATAATATTTATAAAGCATTGAGCAGAAAAAGGCATAACAAGTATCTTAAACATCACATCAAACCAAGAAGATATTCAAGCATGATAATCATAATCACACACCGAGCACTACACTCAACAACGAGCCAAAACTTAGGGCGAGACGTCTTTCCCATGTCCATTGAGCAGTACTGCCTCGCGCAAATGAGAGAGTGTAGCACTCAAACCCATCCTCTTCCATTGTCTCACACAAACGAAGAGAATCGTTTTCAACTGTCTCGCACAAGCGAAAGAGTCATCCATGGTTTCCTAGGTATAACAGGTAAGCCTAACAACAACAGAGAATTGACCATACATCGTCAACATATCATATGATTTTATCATACAATAACAACAACAACATTCTATTTGGTAAACAACACAACCTTTCATTTTGTAAACAATAACAACATTTTAATTGAAAAAGAGCAACAACAATTTAATTTAAAACAGCCACAACATTTTAATTGAAAAAGAGCAATAATAATTTAATTGAAAACAATAACAACATTTTAATTCAAAAGTAGGAGTACCAAATTAATTTCAAAATAGCAGCAACATTTTAATTCAAAAACAGTAGCAACAATTTAATTTAAAAACAACAATAATAATTTAATTTAAAAACAACAACAACAATTTATTTTAAAAACAACAACAGCAATTTAATTTCAAAACAGCAGCAACATTTTTAAAAATAACATCAACAATTTAATTTAAAAATAGTACCAACAATTTAATTTGAAAATAGCAATAGTAAAATTGAATTTAAACAGCAACAACAAGAATTATATTTAAACAACAACAGAAAAAAAAATGAATTTAAACAGCAACATCAATATTAAATTTAAACAACAACATCAAAAATGAATTTAAAGAGCAATATCAAGAATTATCCTTTAACCAGGAACATCATTTTATTTTTGAAACAACAACACCATTTTATTTTCATCCGAAACCCTACATGTACTAACTCAAACTCATATATTCCAAACAAAATACACAAAATCCACAATATCATGAATTCATGCAATTAAAACTTATTTTTACAAGTAAATGAAAGTTACAAGAAATGTCATAGAATGAAAGTCACAACAAATGTCATAGAAGGAAAGCTAGTTTAAATTGCCTTCTGGCATCCATGAACTTTTCTTACTATTTTGCTTATAAATTTTATCAAAACTATCCAAATGATTTGATTCTTTTTTTTTCTAAGATTCTAAACTCAATTATCTTTAATTCGATTACTAGAACATAATTTTTGAAATTATGTAGAAGTTGAAGTTTAATTTGAAATATTTCAAACAGATTTGAACAACAATGTCATTATCACACACAAACATATGTTACAATTTTACTCATAATGCTTTCTACAGATGTTCAATTGAGCTAATTCTTTTTGGATTGAAAACTAGACTTTCGTATATTTAATTTGACAACTAGTACATTATTTTTGGAGCTTTAGGTTGTTTACCTTTCAAATTCCAAAACCAGAAAGATTTCGGTGTCCACAACAACTTACTACTCTGGTGTCAACTGATTGTTTTATTTATTATGTTGTCCACGAATATCCAAATGACCTGATTCTTTTTGGGCTGGAAACTAGACTTCTGTAGCTTTAATTTGAATACTCAAACATTTTTGTTTTTAAGTTTTGAGTAAATAGCATTTTACATTGCATATGACACAATTTACAAACCTAAAGACTGAAAACTGATTCAATTAAAGCTTGAGGAAACAATGCATTCACAAGAACATTCATATACATCATGCTTTCACAAAATAACAACCATTGTCATGCCACCAAACTCATACATGATTAACCCAACCTCAAACCCCATCAAAGAAAACGTCATTTGTCACAACCCATATGAAACATCATATGATACTACAATGATAGCAGTAGAAAAACGAAAATTGCTTTCGCATTTGTGAAAGGCACATATCAAACCACCAACACCACCATTATGAAGAAGGATTTATGCACAACATTGAGCACAAACATAGAGTTATCAACAGAAGCGTGGAACAACCATTTACAAACACAAGAACAACCAAGGTTAGTCCCCTTTACTTGGAACACCAATGTTAAGGAAAATCCTAACGACCCCTTCATGCTCTCGCTGTCTTCTTATGAAGCTCTATGCCCTAAAAAATTCCCAAACATATGCCTCTTTCACCCTCACCTTTTTCAGCCGTCTATTAACCTAATTCCATCAAACCCTTAACCACCATCCCATGACAAGGCTCCAACCAATTGTGCTAGTCTTCACTTCTTGTTCATTTCATGAGTCATCAATTTCATATACTTACTTTCTCACTCCAATTTCCATTCTTTAATTCTTAATCATTTCTTTATTTTTGTTGGGTCTTACACAGACAACCGGGAAATGACATTGTTATGTGTTCGAAAAAACTTGTTACGTGTTGGCAAGTGTACCAAAACACATAAGTAATACAGTGGATAAGTCCAAAGATTGTATCCCACAAGGACTAATATGGTTTAAATTAATTGGTTAGTTGCTAATAAAGGGTGAGAATAATAGAACATTTTTTGTTGAGATAAAAAAAAATAAATTCAGAATTAAATTGTAAAGATTAAAATGAATTGGCACAATGAAAACAAAGAACTTGAGCGAGAAAAATATCATATAAAAGCTTCACTGGGATTGGGTTTCATGATCCAATTCAAAGCAAAAATACCATGCAATATTCTTTTAATCCCTACTTTAGCATTCATATCTTATCACTACTAAAAAAACTCATATTTCCTACCAATTTTGTTTTAATTTTGTTTTTGTAGGAAATACTTAGAAATTTTTTTATAAAAAAATTTTGTAGGAAATTGCTGCCAATTATTTTGCAAAATATTTTGTATAAAACACTTTTCATAACAAATTTTGTAGAGAATACTTATAGATTTTATAATTTTGTAGAAAATAATTACCTACGAAGGAATTACCTGCCAATTAACATTCTTAGAAAAAAATAGTAGAAAAAAATCTTTTCTTGCAAACTTTTTTAAGAAATTTGCAATAAAAATTCCGTGTAATGTGAAAATTTTAATAGTGAATTTAACAAGCCCTAATGTATTAGGGCAACTCTAAACTTTAATAAGAAACCTAATTTTTTACACCTTTCCTTATTAAGAGTTCGTATTAATAATCAAAATTTTGTTGTAAAGTTATCTGGATAATTATAAAAGAAGAGAACTCATGATATGAAGCTAAAATTTGCTTGTATTTAGTATTCTAGATGTCACCAACTAAGTCCAAAGCATATAAGTACAAAAAAATACCAATAACATAACAGTCAACCCACCAGCATGCCAAAGCATTATTAAGTCTTAGAATTTTTTTAATTATTTCTGTCCATTCATCTTATCACCATCAGTAGCTCTATAAATGGATTATCCCATGTTGGCTTATTCACACTACTAACTGAATAAAGAAGAGACAAGCCTTAAACTTTTAAGAAACTTATTGCACAGAAAGTCAAAACATATATTTTATTTCATCTTTTTCACATGTTTAAAAGTTTTACGATATTTTATTCATTCCCATCACAAAAGAGTTGAACTTATCATCAAGACGTAGCTCTATAAATGGATTCTCCTAGCTTCGCTTATTCACACAACTGAATTGAACAAAGAAGAGAAAAACCTTAATCTGTTTCATAGCCAGTCAAAGAAATGGCGAGTGCAATGCTTTTTGCTCTTTTCCTTTTTTCTGCCCTAACCTTCTACCCTCCTTCCACCACTGCTCAACCTGTCACGGACGGGAATGGTAACATCGTTAAAAATGGTGGCAGATTCTATATATTGCCGTCACTTATAGGGGCCCCAGGCGGCGGAATTCGACGAATCCAAACGGATAACGAATCTGTCCCTCTCTCTGTTGTGCAATCTCCCTTCCAGGACGATAGAGGGCTTCCAATTATCATTTCATCCCCGATCCTTACCGAATTTCTCCCTGAAGGTCTAGTGTTCCTTAGCTTCCAACATACTAATATCAGTGAGTGGACCGTTGTTGAGGGTCTGCCTGAAGGAACCCTTGTTAAAGTTCATGGCTACCCACATACAGTCAAAGGTTCCTTCTTTATTAAAAAAGCTGAACCTGAAACCAACTGGTATAAGCTTTTGTTCTGTAAAGGCGTCTTCTGTGGTAATGTTGCGGTTGTTAAGAATGGGAACTGGCTTTTGGCTATAACTCAGGACGAGCCATACGTGTTTCATCTTGAGCAAGTTCTACCAACATCTGCTGATGCATGAACAATCGCGCACTTTCTCCTTGTGAAAACTATATGCTTTGGGTGTAATAAACTAATGCATGGCTAAATAAAATAACCACTATTTGGTTTTTCTCACGTTCATATTTCTAGGACCACTATAGACAATTTTATCCTTTCGCTCTAAAACCAATTGTTTGGATTACCTCTTTGTTTCTATCCATCAAGACAAAAACGGTGTCTAAAATGAGAAAGGATACGTTTTACAAACTTTCCTTCATATATATTAAAACTTGATAAAATATATCGTCACAAAATTATGAAATGTATTATACAAATATTTTTTTAATAATATATATATATATATATATATATATATATATATATATACCATAATTTTTATTAAAATGTTAATTAATAAAGTTGGAGAGTAAAGTAAATAGTAGTGTCAATCAATCACTACTCTTAAAACTCTCGTATGATAATATATGTTTAAAATTTACAAATTATGTTACTTAATGTATAATTACTACATTATTATATTAAAATTATAAAGTAATTTTATTTAAAATAGAACTTGTGGAAATATTATTATTCGCTTAAAGCATTTAAGAACATAAAGAAAAATTATAAAATAATTAATGAAACATTAATTATCAATTTTCAATTTAATTGTATAACTGTTTATCAATTTTGTTTTCAAATGATTCAATATATTTAATTATTTATCATATGTAGAAGACGACATATTCAAATGGATGAGTGGAAAGTGAAAATGGCCAATTTGTTAGCGGCCTTAAAGCTTCATACTGTTGTTGACAAGGAGACCATGGATGCTATGTAGAAGGATCTCGAGACCGCGAAGGAGGACAACAATGGGCTCGATAAGAAATGCAAAATCTGGAGAAACCGATGTTTTGAGTCAGAGATGAAGGGAAAAGACAAAGTTGAAGATTTGAATACACTACTGGCCGATGAGAAAAGCCCTAAGGAAAGCGCCGAGGCCGAATCACTGAAATATCAAAAAATCGTGCTTGTCAAGCATAACAACGGTTTCTTAAAAGCTTTTAGGCAAGCCGAGTTTTTCTTCTGAGTAGGTATCGGCCAATGACGAGAGGTTTGACGTGAACAAAGATATCTTTCGAAGTGCTCTAATGGACATAGACGAAATTGCCGACGCAAAGGCTAACGCTACCCACGAGGACGTTGAAAATGATGCCGATGAGGATAACCGGCTGCCTTCTTCTGCTGCTACCCTGGTCAAGAACCCTCTTTCCAGGCCGAACACCTTTCTACTTTTATTTTTATTCTACTATTCATGTGGATTCAAATTTTGCGTGATGACAGTTTACAAACGAAAAATATAATATAACTATTTCTTTATTCTTATTCTTTATTTTATAATGCAGCTTAGAAATGATTATTGATTATTTTAAAATAAAAGATAATGATATATTAATTATGATAAATTATATTAAATCACGTCAGAAAAAAAAAATAAAAATAAAAATCATGTAATTATTTTTCTTTACAAATTGCTGGGTGTGATTAATAATATATGTATGAGTTACAAAGATTTTTGTTTTTGTTTTTTGTTTTTTTAAGGTAGGTTTTAGTTTTATTTTTTCATATATATTTATATCTATATATATTTATATCTATAGGAAATTGCAGCCTTAGTGAATAGTTGTTTGCCGAAAAGAATACATATTTTTGGTATTTGCATGTTGTGGTTTCTTTCGCAGCCGAACTTACATACCCTATATAAAATATAAAATGTGTGTATTAAATGTAAGGTGTAGCTTTCATTTTTCTTGTACGTAATGGCAATTTCTGTTGGATAATATATAAAGGATCGAGATTTTGTTTTCCGTAAAACACAGCAAAAAGGCTTTATGGGTGGTGTTTCCAATGTTTTATGTTTTGCCAGATAAAGTGGGGTTCACATCCTTTATTTCATCAATAATGCCAATGAAAATTTTAGTTAATAAATTTTAGTGGCACGTCTTACTTATTTGGCATGTGTATAGTATTACGTGTAACATCATACTAATTAAATAAAATATCGCATGATTTATAATATCTAAAAAGTACGAGATTTAAAGTATAAAGGAAAAAAATCATTCAAATATATCAAAAGAAAACAAAAGTACTACACAATACCAGGAACAAATTTAAAGTTCACAGTTATCCAAAAGAATTTATTCATAAGCAAGGGATTACAAAACTACACAAGTCCTCCAAACATGAGTTCAACAGTGAGCTCAACATCCACACATGACCACTACGTTGCAGCATTTTCATCATCACTGTGATTACCAGGGGTTCCCATATTTGTTGACACCAAAGAATTCGTGATCATTGCAAAAAGGAAAAAACCACACAAGAAGGCAAACACAAACAAAAGGGTACGCTAGAGTAAAAAAATCTTTATCATACAATTTAGCATGCAATTGAAAAGCAAGTACACATCAATCATCCAAGCATGTGATAGCAAACAAGCAAGACTCTAAGACTCAATTTATCTAGATACATATAATCGGTCAGATTCACTTGATGCTTGTAGTTGTGGTGGCCTCTACTGCTTTACAGAGTCATTGCCAATGGATTTCACCCTACCACGCACAAGGTTAGCATTCAAACATCTAAGGCCACTATCTTGCCAAAATCTAGGGCCTCCTACTACTCTCACCACTTGAGTCAGTCTGCTCTACGTGAGACTAACTGACTCTTTAGAGTTTCAGGATGCAATCCTTACTTGAATCCTTACCTAATTATATACACTAAGGCACCACCATGAAACCTTACCAAGAGGTTCATGGAATTATGTCCATCACATACGGTACCACCATGAGATCTCACAAGGAGGTTCATGGAATTTTGTCCATCACACCCAAGACCACCATGAACCGCGTCTTGAAGCTAGTCCACTCCACCTGTTCATCTCGGGTTTGCATCTGTTGTTGCATACCCGCCCACTAATACTCAGCATCACCATTCAGGAGGTAGGTGGCAAACAGGAGTTTCTGCTCATCTGCGCAACTCATCACCGTGAATATCTTCTCACACTTGCGAAGCCAGGCCTCTGCTTCATCAGGAGATACTTTGTCAGTAAACTCGGCTGGCTTGTGGCACCCTAACTGGTGCCATTGCCGCCCTACACTGCGCTGCCACCGGTGTTTGCATCGCATCCACCATCCGATGAATGGCCTCCGTGATGTCATCAACACCACTATTCCTCCTCCTCCTGTTAGCAACCATAGCCTAGATACGCCACATTACAACTGTTAAAACCAATTCACTTAGTTAACAAAACCACTAATATCTTTCTTACATACAACTAAATCACACACACAATCAAACGGTAAGCTCACTTCCCAAAAGCCCCAAAATATTTTAAAAATATTTTCAAAACATTTGCTCTGATACCAATTGTAACATCCTTAAGGAATATTACTAATTTTTAATAAATAAAATTACAATTAATATAAATACTGCATTGATTATAACTATTTCCCAAAAACACGGGAAATTTAAAACTATAAATGGTACCATGCATAGTCCGAATGTACAATATCGTGAAATAGAAATGTTATTAAAACTCATCATAAAAAATATTTACATCAAAATAAAAACTATAAAGTTCCTTTCAAAATCCCAAGTAGCCCATGCTCTCCGTCTCTAAGTATCTCTTGGCTCACCTGTCACATCATCTGCTCCCGGATAACAAATTATTCGATCATCGCCAAACACACATAGATAGGGTGAGCTATACACAATAATAATATGAACAGATATATGAAATAAATATGTTATCCCCAACCCAAAAATACATAATTAAAATCCTCATACTTTCCAAATCACCCAACCATGACTTCATAGTCCTTCATGAGTCATATGCATGAACTAGGTCTTGGGACTTCCCTGTGCTCCCAAGAAACTAAGTCATTCGTGGTTCAACCCTATGAGCCTATCCTGCTAATAGTCCTGCCCTACAGACTCCCCGCCTGTAGTATAAACATCCAAGTCTCATAACTTGGACCCTGGCACGCACGCAATCACCATATTATGGACTCCTGGCCCAATAGTAGTCGACGGGAACATCACAGTTCGTTGCCCATCGTGCGCCTGACACATGCAATCACCATACTAAGGACTCTTTGCCCATTAATAGCCGACAGAAACTCAACCAGTTCCATGCCCATCATGTGTCCAACCACCGAGCACATCCCAGACCCCTAGTGGACTTAGTCCTTCAAGCCCAAACATCACACCACATGCATATACAACCTAACCGTGGTATAAACATCCAAAACACACTCACAAGCACAAAGAAACATAGTAATCCGCATAAACTCGCTTAAGCTAGGGACCTCTCACCCAAGCTAGACCCTCAGTCTTGCTTAGGCTAATCCACCTCACCTGTAAATCAGCAACAAAAGCACGTCATCTCGCTTAGGCGAGATCCCCTCGCCTAGGCGAGATCGTCTCTCGCCCAAACACCCATTTCAATCTCGCTTAGGCTAAAATACAAGCAAAGCACCACACATGACCAAGACATCTCGCTTAGGCGAGACGCTGGTTCGCTCAAAATCCATAAGCTCCTCGCCTGGACAAGAAGTCGCGCTCAACACGCGCAACTTCATCACAACCTCGCTTAGGCGAGTGTCTCTCGCCTGAGCGAGAAGCAAGTCGCTCAACTCTAATACTGGGTCGCCTAGGCGGGATAGGCGAACCAACACCCAACACAAAACCATGCAACTCTCGCCTAGGCGAGAAGGAGTCGCTTGGGCGAAACCTACAGAGTTTCGCCATTGCTAGCGCACCAAAAACACAACACCAATACCAATTTACAATACCTTCAGGTTTCATTCAATATGTACCATCAATCAAACTCTAAAAACACATTTCACACAAGCTTAAATTCCCAAAACGCATAAAATAACCATGATTCAACAACAGTACCCGAAACCCTCATCACATTGCTTATTTCGTACCCAAAAGACTTGGCACCCACATTCTCTTCCAAATTCTCAATTGCAGTATACTTTATACCAAAAACCACAACACATAAAATCCCAATTGAGAATAAAATGCAGGAATACAAACCAAATAAAAATGCACATAATTCAACACCCCTAACCTGGAATGAGTGCTCAACAATTGTCAAGACAGAACCCCCTTGATTCAAAATCCTTTCTTGCTTCAACCCTTGCACCCCCCCAAACTCAATTCACCCTCTAAAACCCGTGCTCCTCTCAAAAGTCAATTCCCAACACTGCCAAAACTCTTCTTTTCCCTTAAAATGGCCTTTTATAGGTGTCTTAATTAAGGGTTTAAATGGTAAAACGAAAAAATGGGTTTAATTATGTTTTTAATTTCTTATTCATTGTTCACTAAGGTTTTTCATCCCTTTTGGCTACTTCTCCCTCTGATTTTTACCTTTGCCCTTTCAACTCCACTCTAAGCTAGAATTAGCAAAAATAAAGCCTTCTTTATACCCAACAAGGTTTGGACCCATGACCTTCCACTCACAATGCTACAACACAACCACTATGCCAATTCACATTTTGTGATATACATAAATCAACATAAGTTTACAATACAAATCACATCATCATACTTATCTTTAAATCAATAATAAAACAACAACACATAATTGGCATACATAGGACTCGAACCTAAGTCCTCTCACACAATTAAAGTACTATCAACCATATGAGCTAGAACTTTTCCACACCACCCTATTAAATAATTAATGTCATAAAGGCGCTTCCTACCCGCATTTATTAATTAATTAAATATTTAGTTAATTAATTTTCATGGGTCTTACATGAGTGGCTTTCGCTTAGGCGAGCCCTCGAAACAAAGAGGGGGATGGGTTGTTGTTGTTCTCGCTCAAGCGAGAGCTCATCGCTTAAACGAGATTTTTGAATTTTGAACAATCACCTAGCTCGCTTGGGCGAGTTCAGCAGAACTCACCTGCTCTGATACGTGCAACCAACAGATTCAATAAAAAAAAGCACACCATACATTATTTACACCATTACAACACCATACAAGCCTTTAAGAACACAAAATAGTCAAACAACAGGCAAGAATAACTTAAAAGCATGAAACCCTAGCTTCCCTTACCTTGGTTAAACGCTAACGTGAGTAGAATAAGGTCCCTAGCGAGCTAACACCTAAACAGTAGCAGCTTACAAAGCTGAAAACAGAATGTTCGTGAACAAAGATGAGACTACGATGGGGAACAACGTGGAAATCAAAACTTGGAAACAGAAAGGAGCACGAGAGAGCTTGAGATTCAAGTCCTGCTTACTTGGTGAGGTAGTGTTTAGTAGATTCGGAGGGGGGAAAACTATGTCCTAGTAGAGCTCGTTGCTTCAGTAATGGAAGGGCGAAAGGTTCCTGTTTTGTGAGAATGGGGCAGAGTGAGGGGGGTTAGGGCTGGAAAAGGGTTTTGGGACACCTTATAGGCTGGCCTTAGGCCTACTAGATAAGGTTAGGCACTTAAACACTAGGGACAGAAAAAGTGGGCCTTACATTATGTATTTGTGCTGTAGTTTTCTTTATATGTATTGTTGTATAGTTTTTTCTATACAAAATTAAATGAAGTATGTGTTGGTGTTGTATATAATTTCGGGTATCAATACGGGTTGGTTCACTATGAGCTAAAAAATTGATAGGTTAGTGAATCGATTCATCGGTGAGTTAGAAATTTTGCAATCTGTTTTGATTCATTACAGGTTGGTGGGTTAGTGACTTTGTTCATTTATGATTTTTTTTTCTATTGCAATTTATTTTACATATTTATTGATATGATTTATTTTTATAATAGTGGAATTAAAGTGTTCACCTAATTCTCAAAACATTATTTCAAAGGTAGTAGTTCAAAATTAAAGTATCAACATATATAAATGATAAACAAATAAATTAAACATTCAAACTATTCAAATATTATTGAAGAATATCAAATTGTGAACCAATATAATTAGAAGTAGTAAATAATTATAAAAGTAATAAAATTTGAAAAACAAATTAATATTATTTTTGTTGGTAGATTGTGATCAACTAACCCACCTTCAATCCGACTCGAATCCATTTAACACGTGTATTAAGTGAGTCAAATTAAGTTAAACCCACTTTAGAAAAAAAAAATAAAACCTTCTCAATCCAACTCGCTTGAACCCGTAGTGAGCCAGATTAGCTCACAGATTAAAATCTATTTTGATTATGTAGAATGTATTATAAAATAATAAAAATATGTATGTATAATTTTATATATATATATATATATTAATGTTATGTTTGTGATTTATTTTTAAAAGTTAAATGAATGTTGGTAATTATTGTTTGGAATTTTTTTTTTATAAAAAGGAAGCAGCTGTAATAGATGATGCTAAAATAATTTTATTATATTGCATAAAAAGGAAATTCTGTGATTTAGGTCTTGAAACTGCAAAATTAAATTCCAGTAGCACGTTTTGGTGTATTAAATATTATATATTTTTTAATTTCTCGTGATAAAAAAGAGGACAAGTAGCAACATCATATTCATCATACCAGAATAGTTAATTTTTATGAAATTTAACAATAAGTTTGAGATAATTCAAGATTTAGTTTAAATTAATTTGACATATATCTTGTTATATTTTTGGATCTAATAAATTGATTTAACATATATTTTATGATATTTTTATACCTACTAACTAATTTAATATTTTTCATTTAGAAACATTTTATTAGTAGTTAAGATGTGGTGATTTGTAACACATTTAAATAATACTTTGTCATATTATTTTGTTTCAAGAAAATAATAATTATTAAAAAGTCAAAGTAATAATTTATTATCTTCTAAAATAATTTTAAATGAAAAATAATTAAAAACATTTGTTATAAAATTAATAAAAAATAATTAATAAATGTATTTTACAATTTTTAAACATTTTAAAAAGTATTTCAATTTTATTTTGGGTTTAAACCTTCAATAAGTCTTAAACGATAATTAAAAAGTGATATTTTTATGGCATTTTTTAATTGTAAATATATAATTAAAATATTATAAAATAAGAATAAATTTTGTAGTAGTTTTAATACAAGCGTTTATGTAATTTTAGCGATTGTTATCTTTGTCAGAAATTTGATTTTTGACCACTTATTAGAATAAGGTTGTCAAATACTTTTCTATAATAGAAAATTTTTCAATTATTTTTATTCGTTTAAAATATGGTTAAACATGTTTTTAGCATGAATCTTGACATGAAATTGAAATTTGTATCTTTCTGAAACTTTGATACATTTTAGTGTTCAAACTTTACAAGTAAATGAATATAATACTTTTAACCAAATTATGGTAAATTTGTATGACATGTCAAACTTTCTCAACTAACATTGCAGTAAGAACGTATTAATCGGTGTAAACAACTCAAATGCTAGCATAAAAAGTGTTTGACATATAAAAAAAAAATTTAACATAATTTGATTAAAACAACTATATCCATTCATTTTTCAAGTTTGAAAATCAAAATGCGTCAAAGTTTCAATTAAGGACGAATTTCAATTTCATGTCAAAGTTTAGAAACTAAAAAAATATTTAACCCTTTAAATATTTAAAGAATAAAAAAAGTTTATAAAATAATTAATGAAATATTAAGTAATAATAATATTTAATTTAATTTTAGACTATTTATCAATTTTATAAGCAATTATAATTTAACATTTTACACGAATAGATTAACTTGTTAACACATTGTACTCCCTCACAATCTGAATTGAAAAATAATATTAAATAAATCACTATTGTAACACCATCTATTAACAACAGCTATTGAAAGCCTTAGAAGACAACTTTCAAACCGTCATTGCTAAGGTCATCATTAAAAGTAACTCATAATAATGATGGTTTGAAGAAACCATCGTCAATATTACAGTATTCCACAACATTTCAAAAGTTGTTATTGAAATCGCTTTTTGCTTCAAATTGTACTAGAACTCACTGCCAATAACGACGATGGTTTTGTTCATAACCGTCGTGGATGTTCTCAAATTAACGAAGATTTGGGTAATAACCGTCATTAATATTCTTTTTTTAAAACACCAAGTTTGTTTTTGTCTTAACTTGAACTTGTATTTCAAAAAAGCATTCAACACAATTTGAATACAAACAAACAATGTCAACACAGTTCCAATCCAGGTAGTTTTAACAAAGTTACAAATAACTTATAATATGACAAAATAAGTCTAAACTTCTAAGTTTGCCTAAACCTAACTTTCACTAACTCTAGATAAAAAGTATTTCGCCCAGGTTTGTTGAACATAAGATATTCCTCCTGAATCCATCGGACTTAGGTCATTGAATTTCTGCAAAAATGTAGGAGAATTATTAGCAATACATATGTAAATTAGTTCAAGTTAAAATTAGTACATGAAATAGGTTAGTATGACATAGTAGCCACACTCAAAGCTCCCAGTTTGTTTATTACACTACACTTATAGTAATTGTATTTAATTATAAATACACATGACAATACTAAAGTAAATGAATGACATATAACGTATAAGTACCCGAAGGGAAATCCTGTAAGAACCATGGAAATTAATTAATTAAATAATTAATTAATTAATAAATGTGGGTAGTGGGAGCCTTTAAGACATTAAATATTGATTAGTGTGATGTGGAAATGTACTAACTTAATTAGTTGAGAGTACTTTGATTGGGTGAGAGGACTTGGGTTCAAGTCCTATGTATGCCATTTTTGTGTTTTTTTTATTATTATTTATTTTAATAATATGAATGAATATGTTGAGTGCTCACATAATTATACAATTATGTGAATTATCACTAAAGATGAGTGGGTTGGATGGTGGTGTATTGAATTGGTGTTAGTATGGTCATGGGTTTAAACCTTGGTGAGCCAGATTTAACTTTTTTTGCTTAAAATTAGTTTTGGGCTGAATATGAAAGGGTGGAGAAAACCCTAGCAGAAGGGGCAGTGGTTGAAAAACAATCAACTAATGGCCCTTGAATAACAATTAAATCCACAATAAAATCAGTTTTCGTTTTTTTGCATTAACCTACATTCAGGCACCCTTTAAAAGGTAAATTCAGGTGAAAATAGGGGTTTTGGCATCTGTGATTATGGCCTGGGCAAAGGAATACGAAAATTAGAGTGAATTGTGAGGTCTGAGGAAATTGAGAGCTGAGTTGGGAAAGAATCAAAGAGAGGCATTGGTTTTCAAGGGGAGACGCATAATTCAAACACTAAGCAAAGGAAAATCTCAAGTTAGGGGAGCTGAACCCGAAACGCTGTGTTAATTGAATTGTCCTGCATGATTTTGATGAAGCTATGCCTGAATTTCGTGTTGTACATGAGGGAATTAGGGGTTGTGGGTTTTGGGTACTGTTTTATTGAAATGTTGACCTAAATCTATTAATATATTGGGGATATGCATTGTATATGCTGTGGTTATGTGAACTTGGGGTTGTTGGAGCTTATATTGGGTTTAAAATTATGTTCAGATATTTGGTGCAATGTTTTCAAACTGTTTTAGTATGGATTGAAGTGTGAATTGGTCATGGTTGTTGGAGTTGCGTGCGTAAACAGGGTAGGAGTCTGCATTTCTCGCTCAGGCGAGCCAGGCTCGCCTAGGCGAGATTAGTAGAAACTCGAATATTGTTGTTGCTCGAGCATTTCGCTCAGGCGAAGAAATATGGTTATGGGCGACAGACCATCTCGCTTAGGCGAGTGGATCTCGCCCAGGCGAGAATCCGTGAGTGTCAGATGTTGTGCTAGGGGTCTCTCTCACTCAGGCTCGAAGTTCGAATTGTTTGGCGATGGAGTATCTCGCTCAGGCGATAGTCCTTCGCCTAAGCGAGAAATCGAGGGAGGTTTTGCTGTTAAGTTTAACTCGTCGCCTAGACGAGAGATTTTGGCCTCTGAGCGAAAGGTGGTCTCGCCCAAGCGAGCAAGGCTCACCCAAGCGAGAGTGCAAGGTTTGTTTGTGCGTGGTGCTCGCTAAGGCGAGGTAACCTAGCCTAAGTGAGATGAACTAGAGTGCTTAGGCGAAAACTGGAAGTTTAAGCAAAGGATGGATAGATTGTGTGTTAAAAGGCAATCAATTTTGCGGCATTGGATTGATTGGTGTTTGAATGGTGATGCGTGGTCTATAAGGCTTCTAAAGATATCTCAAGGATGGGCTTGCTGGTGTTCCTTGGGTTGTGGCCCGGAACATATCCTTGAGTTATGGCTCGGGATAGGGGTTAAGCACGTGGCATTCTATGGGTTGTGGCCCAAAATGACTTCCTTTGAGTTGTGGCTCGGGATAGCGGATGAACACGAGAAACTCTTGAGTTGTGGCTCGGGTTGGCGAGTGTTGCTGGTGTGAGTGTGCTGGTTGTGGCCAGTACGGATGGGTCCAGATGGATTTCCCTCCTCAGTGATTTTGCTGACGAGTTTGGTAGTCCTAGGACGTTACAGACTATGTTCGTATTTGGGAACTCCACCTGGCGTTACGGTGTGTGATCCGTAGCATAGTTTCTCGCACGTGCTCTATCGATTGTGGCCGATAGGTGTGGCAACAAGACGCCTTGAGATACTCACTAGAAGATGTAGAACACTGCTAGCATGGTTGTGGCCATGTGGGAGGAAGGGAATGAGTTCCTTGATGTGCATTGATATTACATGGTTGTGGCCATGTGGAAGGAAGGGAACGAGTTTCCTTGATGTGCTTTGATATCACATGGTTGTGGCCATGTGGAAGGAAGGGAACGAGTTTCCTTGATGTGCATTGATATTACATGATTGTGGCCATGTGGAAGAAGAGTTTCTATTGATGTGTTTTGTTATATGTAAATGATTGATATATGTATGTGTTGATTATATTAGCTCACCCTATCTGCTTGTGGTTAGCGATGATCGTGTACGCGGTACATGGGAGCAGATGATATTGTAGGTGGTCCTGGTGAGGCCTAGCTACGGAGCGGGGATAGCTTGGGAGTTTTATGTTTTAAGTTTAAGTTTTATAACCTTGGATTGGAATAAATTGTAAAGGCTTATGGCTTGTTTGATAAATTTTCCAGTTTTGTAATTATGGTTTGCTTTTCTTTTGAGAACTTTAATTTTATAAATAAAGTTTTAAATTCCCTGAGTTTGGGAAATGATGTTTTATTAAATGAGGTTAATTATATTTCTTTGTTTATTATTTAAATCCGTAATATCCTGTCGGGATGTTACAAATCCAAGTGACCCTTTTAGTATTGGCAGTCGATCTACCACTCAATATACTTTGTCCATTAAAAGAACTGAAGTTAAAATTATCAATGTTAGAAAATATGACATTATACCCATCGGACAAAGTATTTTTTTTGCCTCATAAATTCGATCAGGTAATGTATTACTTTAAGGAAGCATTTCCTTCAACAACTAAAGCAATTCTGTGAAACTTTTATCAGTGCACCCATTCAATGCCTTCAAATTGATCAACCTTAACACTGCTGATAATCGTGTGAAGTTAGTTGAATCAAGATATAATGGGGTCTCTGCATTTGTAGTCATATTTTCATACACAGCTTTAGCAAATGTTTGTACTCCAACATCACAAATCATGTCCTCTAATCTATCTTCCATTGTTGATTCCACAAATCGATGTTCTTCAACCAGAGTTTGAGTCTCTACCAATTCACCATGCCACATCCATGTTGTATAATTCTTTATAAATCCATCACATAAATGATGTTCTCTAATCTTGACCACATCCAATATTCTTCCATTCAAACAATTTACACAAGGACACCTCATCTTTCCTCTATTTTTAGCACTATCACCATGACATTGAGAAAATTCTATAAACTCCTCGACCCCTATCATAATCATCACTTATACGTGATAGATTAATCCAGCTACGATCCATCATTATTCTGCAACGAGAAATAATTCCAACTAAATACAAATAATAATTATCGAGGGTCGGACACCCCCAAACTCAATACCAACACGTTCATCAAGACACATATTCATAATATTGACAATTCCAACACTAACTATAGATATGTGTTTTATTGAATATTATGAATAGGTCTCTTGTTAAACGTGTTGGTATTGAATATTATGAATAAGACTAAGTTAAAACAAATTAAAAAATAACTTACCTTTGGAAATTTAGAATGCTACCACGAGGAATCGAGCTCAAAGAAATGAGGGAGGGAGGAGCAATAAACTAGAAGCAGTGGTGGTCGTAGCTTCGCGAAAAGAATCGACTAGTGGTGGCGATTCGAGCAACAGGGGTGGGCTTCGCGACACAAGCAACTATAGGCCTCGCGATGCAACCAGTGGTGGCAACTAGAGCAGAGTTGGGGTGCGATAAGGGGACAGGATGGCGAATCACATTGGTGGTGGCAGCTTCGCAGATGGCAGCACCTAAACCAGTGGAACCTTTGACGGTGTCAGTGTCTCACCCAACGACAACTTCGACGGTGGCAGTGAAAACCCAACGACAACGCTCCAAGGGGGAAGGCCCTCACCCAACGACAACAATAAACGGTGGCACCAGCAAGTTTGACGGTGGCGGTGCGCAAACGGTGTAGATGGTGGACTAAGTCACAAAGAGAAAATAGTAAAGAGAAAAGTGAAACTGTTTCTTTAACCCTCAAACGCATTTCCACGACGATTAAAAGAGAGATCATCGTCATTATTAAAAAAATATTGACAAGCATCAATAAAGTCGTCATTGATGTTGTAGAGAGCCAAAATAACGATGGCTATGTGTAATGTCGTCAATTTGCATCATGTTATTTATGTTTCTACCACCACATTCCTTTCTACTACACCTGCGTGGCAACCGTCGTGGAATAGTGTTTTTGCACTAGTAAATGTTATTATCCTCATAATATTTTGTAATATCTACATATTATTCTTATAATAAATACAATTATAATATATCACAAAATATTACACTATAATTATGAGCATAATATGTCATCAATCTCCTTAAATATGATAATTAACACGTATATGGAAATAATAAATCAAAATATTCGCCAATTGATTTTATTTGTAAATTCATTACCTTTACATTTTTTTATCGGGTTAAATATGTTTGTGGTCCCTCAAGTTTAAGTGATTTTTGGAATTAGTCCCTCATCAAAACTTTATACCAATTTAGTCCTTCATCTTTCAAAATGCGTGAATTTAGTCCTTTTAACCAAATTTTGTTAAGTTTATATGACATTTCAAACACATTTCATGATAGTATTTAAGTTAACATAAAAGCAAAAATGTGTCAAACATTGTAAATAATTTAAATACTATCATGAAATGCGCTTGAAACGTCAGATAAACTTAACAAAATTTGGTTTAAAGGACTAAATTCATGCATTTTGAAATATGAAGGACTAAATTGGTCAAAAGTTTTGATGAGGGACTAATTCCAAATTTCGCTGAAACTTGAGGGACCAAAAACATATTTAACCCTTTTTTATCACTTCTATTTCTAAATACAACACATTCTTATAAGAAATATTTACTCCATTTTATTTATACTCACTTTATATATTTATATATTTTATGCTTTTACCGACTGAACATCGAAAAATCTTGTGTAGTGCATATTTCTCCTATTCTTTTCACAAATCAACCATGTCGTCTCTTCATGTTGCTTCATAATAGCCAGGTTTTTTTCCGGTAACTTTTCTATTCATTTATTTAAAAAAAAAACTTATCAAAATCAAATTCATTTGATTTCAGTTTTTTTATCATTGTAAATTTATTAGAGATGGTATAATAAAGGAAGAAAAAACCAACGATGAGCATATAAATAGATCAAAGGTATTCATATTTTCAATAAAAACAGGGAATAATATTATTTTTTTGGAATAATGGATACCAAGCACATTTCTAGGATTCCCTGGATCGAGATCTAACTCAAGATAAATAAAAGAGCGTAAAATTGGATGTATATTTTTATAATATCTCTTTACTCACATAATACTCAGATATTTTTTTTCAGAAAATTCAGTCATACACGTAATGATTCTTTTAAAAGCGATAACATTTTCTAAGACCAAAGAAAGATACTTTATTAATGTCAACTAAAAATTTACACAAAACCTCAAAGCCCACACTATTCGCAAAATCGTGTCAACTTTGCCTCAGACTCAACGACAATTGTAGAGGTATGTTGGCTGGCTACTAACATAATTGAACGTGGTTCTAGGCAGATGATTGTGATTTATTAAATGGACGTGATAAATGAACTATTATTTATATTTAGAGTTGGTTTGATGGATCTTAAGTTAATTAATGCAATCAACAATGATTTAATATATTGATGTAGCATATGCTTATATGTTTTAATGAACCTTTTTAATAATTATTTTATTTGGTTAGCATCTTTCTGACTTTGTCTTTGGTCGACCCTAGTAGTTTTCATTTTTTAAAATTATTATTGCGTTAAACAAAAAATCATTTATCCTGATGTTATTTTAATAATGAGGACATGTGTTTTTTGCATTTAGATGAGAGTATTAAATTCAAGACTGAAAGTAAAATATAAATTTCATATACACTACTCAGAAACACATACAGAACTATAAAAAATTATAAATTTAACTTTTAAATATTGTTATCAAACAAACTGTAATGTTATTAGTGAGCTAACGTGATATTAAAGTTTTTTTTTTTTTTAAATTAATATGAAAAATTATTTTTATATGTTTTTTCAAATAAATATGTGTGTTAGTCTTAGATTAGCATCAGCTTAACGTGTTAATCTTAGATAAGCATCAGCATAATCGATTTTAATAGAGTTGGTTCGGGCAATCTTAAGTTAATTAATGCAAACTGATTTAATGTACTGATTTAGCATATGCTAATATGTGTTAATGAACCTTTTTAATAGTACTTATATATTTTATTTGCTTAGCATCTTTCTCACGTTGTCTTTGGTCGACCCTATTTGTTTTTATTTTTAAAAATCATTATTGGTTTAAAAAGAAAAAACTTATTTATCCTGATGTTATTTTAATAATGAGGACATGTGTCTTTTGCATTTAGATCAGAGTATCAAATTCAAGACTAACCCAAAATATTAATTTCAGATACACTCAAAAACTAGGGTTGGGCATAATTTACTGAACTATACTGATCTATAGTTAACTGCACTGTTTTACACTAAAAAAACTGAATTGTGTGTATTTAAAACTGCACTGCATTGATTTTAAGTTTAGTTTCATTTTAAGTTGAGTTTTAGGAAACCAAATATCAGTTAATTATTCCATGTATTAACTGAACCGTGGAATTTTAGTTTACTCTTCCTCTTCACTATCTGAACATTCCTTTTCACGATTTGAATAGTCTCCGATTCTTTTGTTTCAATCAGCACTGTCACAGTAAAAAAAAGCTGAGATTTTTATATTTCAAAGTTAATAAACAAGGCTCACAAATCTTGGGCAATGATAAACTTTAACAGGAGAATAATCAATTTGGATAGATGTTCTTTTTGGAAGAAATGATTAAAGTTGCTGACGAATTTGTAAAGGATTGGCTTCCTCTGCAAAATAAAAAACTTTTTGTTAAACATGGATATGGCTAAGATATTAATGTTTTTTTATTTCTATTTTAAAAAATATCTCTATTTAAATTCGATCTATGTGAATAATAATTTCAGCAATTCTTTTATTATATATATATATATATATATATATATATATATATATAATAAAAGAATTGTTGAAATTATTATTCACATAGTTCATTTGTAAAATAGTTCATTTTATAACAGTTTGGTTTCATACTTTAGTACTGTTCAGTTTGTTTGAAGGAAAAAAAAAACAGTTTAGTTCAGTTTTTCTGAATTATTTTTTAGTACAGGTGAATTATTTTTTAATTCAGTACAGTTTTTAATAGTTGAGTGCAATTTAGTGTGTTTTGCCAATTCGTATCAAAAACACATACACAATTATAAAAAATTATAAATTTAACTTTTAAATATTAATATCAAACAATTTGTAATGTTATTATTGAACTAAAGTGATATAAAAGTTTTTTTTGTAATTAAAAGATGAAAAATTATTTTTATATGTTTTCACAAATAAATATTTGTGTTAGTCTTAGAGTAGCATCAGCTTAACGTGTTAGTCTTAGATTAGCTTCATCTTAATCGATTTTAATAGAGTTGGTTTGGTGAATCTTAAGTTAATTAATGCAATTGAATACTGATTTAATATATTGATTTAGCATATGCTAATATGTGTTAATGAACCTTTTTAATAATTATTTTTTTTGGTTAGCATCTTTCTCACGTTGTCTTCGACCGACCCTATTTGTTTTTATTTTTAAAAATTATTGTTGCGTTAAAAAAAATAACTCATCTATCCTGTTGTTATTTTAATAACGAGGACATGTGTCTTTTGCATTTAGATAAGAATATTAAATTCAAAACTTAAACTAAAATATTAATTTCATATACACTTAAAAAAAATATAAATTTAACTTTTAAATATTAATATCAAACAAATTGTAATGTTACTAGTGAGCTAACGTGACATAAAAGTTTATTTAAGAAACAATTAAAAGATTGAAAAATAATTTTTAAATTTTTTCATAAATAAATATTTATGTTAGTAGTTAATAGAGTCTACTTAATGTTTGTTAGTTGGTTTATTCGACTCTTAATGTTAAACGTTTTTTAATAAATAAATATATGTGTTAGTGTTGAGATTACCACAAGCTTAGTCGATGTTAATAGAGTTTGCTTAGTCGACTCTAATGTAACAGAAAATCTTAAATTTTTTAGTATCTTAGTTTATTTATGTTAGCGTCTATATGTTATAAATTTTGTACATCTCTATGAAAATGGATAGTAACAGTAAATTAGTTTTAGTCTAAAAAATCAAAATTAAAGGTATTATCTTTTCTCATTTTTAATATATATCTTCTCGTACTAATCTCTTTCATTTCAAATTATATCAACTACCCATACTCATCTACTTCGTCCAAATACATTGTTTTCATCCACACTTTTCTCCTCATCTCCTTAATTCATATCATTTTCCACATCTCCTTCCTTCACATTATTCTTCTCATCTCCTTCATCAACATTCTTCCCTTCATCCACGCCTATCTCCTTCGTCCACTACAATTGTTTTTCTCTTTTCACATTTTCTTTTTTTAACATCGAATCGTTGTTCAAGAAACATTTTTTTAATTACTATCATTATAATCTACCATACCAAGACAAATTAAATTAATAATGTTATTAGTAATCCGGTCCCTATATTTAGCTCTTTGATTCGTTTTGGTCCTTATATATATTTTTTACTCAATTGGGTTTCTATGTTTTTCTAAGAGACTCAATGTGGCCCCATTCATTAAATTTACAAGAAGAATGTTTGAAAATTTCACATGTCAAAATTTGGGTCTGTCAAGTGTCAAAATTAGAGTCATCTTCTATCTTTGAACCCCTCTGATTTTGACATGTAAAACCTTCCAAACAGATAACCAAAATTATGACACATGACAAACTTAAATCTTGACATGTGACACTTTTAAACAATGATAATGTCAATTTAATAGAAGGTGCCACATTGTGTTTTTTTTTAAAGAATAGAGACTCAATTGAGTAGTATATATATATATATATATAATTTTTAATCTTAGTTTTTTATTAAAAATATAATTGATTATAAATCCAGTATTTTAACTGTCAATTGTCCAAGTGAGATAAAATGAGTTTTAAATGATATTATGTACTAAAGTCAAACTTTTAAGTCATGTTCAATAATAATGTTCTAGGTAGATGAAATGCATTAGACAACTAAAACAGTCTAATTAGAGAGTCTAGTATATTGAAATCCACTAGACGACAATATAACTCACTTATGAGTTAGTTTTTATATTATATAAATGCATAAATGTTTCTTGAATGCTTTAATGTGTGCTTTGTGTAGCTAAATTGAAACAAAACTCATAAATTGTCCATAGATAATAAAGCGATTGTTGATGCAATGTGGCTTTTGATATGATATAACTGAATATGTTTCCTGGGCGCTTTAATGTGTGTTTTACATAACTGAACTGAAACACAACTCATAAATTGTCTCTAGATAACAAATTGATTGTAGGTATAATGTGGCTCTAGAATTGGGTAAATAGAGTATGTAAACAAATTTAAACACTACGTGCACAAGCAAGTAAAAATAAAAATAAAGAGTAGGGATGGAGAAAATACACATAAGATATTTATGTTTGTTCACCTCCACCTAAGATTATGTCCGGTCTCTTAAGCGACCTGCTTAAGAAAATCCACTAACCAAAACCTTTTATCAGTAACAAGTATCACGCTTTACAGGTTACACTCACTAGTGCAAGAAGGACTTTTGACAGCGGTTATTTTTGTAATTTTGCCCCGGTTCTAGAACCGAGGCATATTAGGACGAGGCCAAAAAGGTTAGCTTTTTGCCTCGGGTCTCAACCGAAGCAGAAACTTCATATTCTACCTCGGTTCTGCTAAGAACCGAGGCCATATGTGCCTTTATGCCTTTTCAACATCCCATCTTCTCCACCAGAAATCCTAGGTAGCCACCATGGTTCCACCACAACTCCGTCAACCACCGCCATATCCGAAACTCAGAACCAGAAATCCGCAGCCACTACAATCTTTTCCTTCATCATAAGAGCAATTTGTGAATCGTGCCACCAAGATGGAACCCTCATGGAACCCCCATGTTCTTCATACATGAAAATCTAAACATCACATTTGCATAAATGCAAACAAAAATCAACCATCTGCAGCAAATCACAAACCCTAAATCGCGTCTCTTCCCCCAAATCGCAAAACCACCTCTGTCGCAACGACAAGTTTCTTCACACTACTGCCACCTACACGTCTCGCCACCATCAACGACAAATCTCCATCCACGCACCTGCAACACAACAAAATGAGTCCCACTTCACAAGCCTCAAATCGCACTTCGCTAAGCCAGAACACGAATGAGCCAAACGTCAAGTAGTCATGAGTGGTCGGAGCGCAACAGTAGCAGTGGAGGTGGGTGGTTGAGAGAGTAAACGTGCACGCAAGGAAGAAGAAGAAAAAAAATGATTCGCGATTTTTGAACCCTAACGAACCTTTTGGCCTCGGTTCAATTTTTAACCGAGGCAGAAAATAGTTTTTGGCAATGGTTCAATTCCACCCGAGGCAGAAAATGATTTTTGGCCTCGATTAAATTTTTAACCGAGGCAGAAAGCAGTTTTTGGAAGCGGTTCAATTCCAACCGAGGCCAAATATCACTATTGTAGTGGCATTTTTGAAATATTAGCAAACTTTTAGGCTTCGAGTCTTCAAAATCGAGGCATATCAGACCTTTTAGCACCGATTTTCTAATGAACCGAGGCATAAAAGTTGAAAAAAATTGCAAAAGTGCCACTGCGCCATTTTATGCTTCGGTTAAGGGATAACCGAGACCTATAACGCGAGTTAAAAGGCCAAAACTGCACTAGTGACTCCAGACACATGAGTACAAATATCTCTAGGCTATACCGAATATCAACCTCTCTAAGTATCCTTTTCAATCTCCCCCTAAGACCAACAACTCTAAATTACAATGAATAATTGGAAAAACACTCTCATAGTAGAAGGGCATAATTAAGGTCACAAGTTACAACGTCACAAAATGAAGGGTTTACGATATGTAAGCTTTCAACCAAATTCATTAATCACCATTCATATGAAAATTTCTCAGCATTATGATATTTTTGTAATAGCTTCGTTAATCTTCTCATATAGCTTTACATACTTTATATAGTTGTTGCATTTGGTAGCTTGAATCATAAAAGTCACTCTTTAAGATTTCAATTTGATTTTTAGCTTGAATCATAAATGTCACTCTTTAAGATTTCAATTCTAAATCTATTGACGCTCTTTAGAATATTTTCTTTTCTTTCTTGAATGAGCTCAAAACTTATTTGAATTTTACTCTCTCTTCAATGTTCGCATTTATCTTGTCAAGGAAGCTTTGTGTAATATACTCCATGTCTCCACAAGAATATTGTTTACCGGGAGAATATGGAGCAGGCATATTTTCTCCAATCCTCAAGATAGCCTTTGGCAAATATAAATGAAGTATATGTGGAAGGTTAAATGGAATACCTGCTTGGAGGTGATAAATGATATATTTCCGTAGCTCTTTACCATAGTCCTTTGAGCTTTCTTTGGGAGAAGAATTTTGTTGCACAGTTGTTGCCATATCTTAGCCATAGGGCATAACTGCTTGTATAAAACCCTTGACGGAATTTTCTCTTCCTTGACGTCTTTGTTGTAGAGCTTTTTTTCAATTTCTCCATTTTCATCATAGTTTACCTCCCATTTAGAATTGATAGTTAGCCATTCTTTTGAACCCAATTGCTTTGGCTGGGTTAGCCTTAGGTCAAGCCTGTTTGACCTGTTTCATATGCTTTTATTATATAGTCCTCAGATCATCCATCACACCTATTTTCGGAAGGCAAACATATACATATTGCTTTCAGATGATAACTTGATTATATTGAGTATAAGAAAATTAAAATAAATATGAATTAAAAACACTTAGGATTAGTATCACATCTGAACTTAAAATAGACAAAAAAAAACATAATTCTCTTAAAGAAAAAAATACATAAAAAAATGAAAGTAAATTTTGATACGAAAATTTCATGTGTCGTTTTCTTATAATATACTAATAAGCTTTTGTAAAGTTAGTTTTGTAATAGTTTGTAAACTGGTTTCACTAGCTTGATCATGTTTAATTCAATTATTTGTAACTTAGATTGCCAACCGTAAAATAAGTTCATGAAGGAAAGTGTTTGAAATTTTTTTGAAATGAAATGAACTTGTTAACTTTCTGCATATACGTCATCTCAACATGCACCCAATTAATTTAATCTTCATACTTCGTATACCAGGATTAAGTAATGCTTCATGTAAAATATACTATATATATATATATATATATATATATTTTTTTTTTTTTTAACATCCAATTTCGTCCGATTTAATAAAAATATATTTTAAAAAATAATAAATAAAAAAAATATAATATAAAAGTAAAAATAAGTATTTTTTTTCTTTTTCTAAATAATATTAATATGATATAATCTAGGGTTAAATATGTTTTTGCCCCCTCAAGTTTCAGTAAAATTTGGAATTAGTCCCTCTTCAAACTTTTTGACCATTAGTCCTTCAACTTTAAAAATGCGTGAATTTAGTTCTTTTAACCAAATTTTGTTAAGTTTATCTGACGTTTCAAGCGCACTTCATGATAGTATTTGAATTATTTACACCGTTTGACACATTTTTTCTTCAATGTTAACTCAAATATTATCATAAAATGTGTTTAAAATATCAAACAAACCTAACAAAATTTGGTTAAAAGGATTAAATTCACACATTTTTAAAGTTGAATGACTAAATTGGTCAAAACTTTTGAAGAGGGGCTAATTCCAAATTTGAAACTTGAAGGACCAAAAACATATTTAACCCTATAATCTATAACAATATATAAAGAGGATTCCCTCTTTTGTGTCCATATTTTGAAATACCAATTTTACCCTTTAAAATATAATTATTTATTAAATTTTTGAAAATTGACCATTACTTTTATAATTTTATTTTAAATATTAACTTAATAACCTTACAATATAATCACATACTAATATAATATCACACATATTTAAAAAATCAGTACATAGAGGCGCTATCGCGTCTGTGTTTATTGTAGTAATAAATAAAAAGAAAAAGATTGTTTTAATCTTTTATATGTTTCCTTTTGACGCCTTGTTTTTATTTTAGCCCAAAAAACTATATTCACCCACACCGCATTTTCTTGCAACTAACAACAGCCCAAAATTTTATATTCTCACCCCCACTCTATGCTTTGTCTATTATGCTCTAAATCTAGAAGTTAATGATAAGATTCTAATATTTAGAAGCAGAATCTATTCTAATATTTAGGATCATGTTTTCCCAAGGATAAATGATTTTGTGCTATGATTTTATGACACATCTTTCCCATATAAAGAAAGTAGTAATATGATTCTAAGTAATATCTCTTACTAATTCGAATCAATTTTCCTGATCACGTTTGATTTTGTACTTTAATTTTTCTGTGATTTGATTCCCATAATATGATAATATTAAGACCAATTCTTACCTTTTAAATTTCTTTGTAATCAAGACTGACTTTATTACGAGTTCACATTAGATATATATTGTTATGTATATAAATCCATCAAGCAAAAAAATAAGGACAAATTTGTTTTTTCTCTTGGGATTGTGAAGACCTCTATCTCACCCTAAGCACACAATTTCTTTTAACCCTCGCATATAAAAAACCCACTCACCTTCGATCGCCACCCCCACGTGCTTCTTGGTGTTCCAACGCAACTATTGTAAATTCGATCTCTCGTTTAGGTTCAATTTTTTTTTGTCGTGTTATACAGTCTTTCTTAAGATTTGGTTATGATCTTGGTTGAATTTGATGTTTTCACTATTTCTTTTTGATATGGAAAAAACATTATTGTCATACATTTTTGGGTTCATTAGTTTTGTAATTAATGTTTGTTGATTGCATTGGGTTGTGAACGTTGTTGCATGAATAAGTGAAAGATATCATGTTTGAACATTGTATGAATATGTTGTGCCATGCTTTTCATATTAAGTTTTTTTTTTAACTTTTTATTTAACCTTTACAAATAATAAAATAATATGTTTAATCCTAAACGTTATTTCATATTCTTTTATTAATTTTTTAATACGTTTATAAATTAAGGATATATAATAGTCACACGTTTTTTTTTGTATCCTATGTTATTTTGAATTTTTTTTAAATAAATAATAAAAAAATAATTTAAGTATACTTTTAAATTTTAAAAGGCATAAGTGCTCGCGTGACCGCTTGCGTCGTCTTAGTACTTAATACCTTCACTCATCTATAAGATTACTAAAGAAAATACAAAATTTTCAAATATAAAAAAAAGTGATATCAACGTCTTCAAACAATTTGTTTTCAAAAGGTTTTCTTCATAAAGAACTACGTGATCCTGATTCTCCATTATGAATGAAGATACATAGGAACAAGGACTAATCCTTGTCGGGCCCAAAAAACAAAAATCTTTTTTGTTTTCTTTTGAATGTTCTCATTTTATTATTTTGAAAAATAAACATTTAAAGGAGACCACATCCATTTGTATTTTAATTAAAGGTACCGTCTTATGACGAGCGTTGTAGGGTGCTAACACCTTCCCTACGCGTAACCAACTCCTGTACCCAAAATCTATTTATGTAGACCTTGCTCTCTTTTTTATGGTTTTCCATAGTTTTCTATAATAAATATGGTGGCAACTCCAAACCTCTTTTTTAATATTTTATTTTTGGTTCGTCATCCCGTCACAATTTTGGTTGTGACAGATGGCGATTCCACTAGGGGTTTTAGAGAGTTAGGCCATTTAATTAAATATACAAAATTGATGTGGTTGTTTTAACTTTTTTTTCTTTTCTTTTTCACTCCTCTTTTCTTCTTATATTTATTTTATTTTATTTTTACTTTTTTTTCACTTATTATTATTATTATTGTATATTTTTTTTTTCATTTTGGATGATTGAAATTTGTGTTCATATTGCTTTATTTTTATGCTTGAGTTTTGAATCCTAGGATAGATGACATTTTATATATATATATATATATATATATATATATTTACCTGTTTTTTTTTTTTTTTTTGTTTTTAGGGA
>Ga0214542_1001839_pt1 | contig 43858 bp, 23 predicted proteins | sample CNSS1metaG_FD_160096 | JGI IMG/M metagenome (GOLD analysis project Ga0214542, IMG submission 160096) | Root nodule microbial communities from cowpea collected in UCLA plant growth center, Los Angeles, California, USA - CNSS1 | ecosystem: Host-associated > Plants > Roots > Nodule | place: USA... | reverse complement strand
AAAAAGACACATTATTTATAAAAGCATGAAAAATCCTAGCTTCCCTCACCTGGATAGATGCTAGTGGAAAGCACAGGCACCTACGACAACGAACCCAACAGCTTTAGGAGCATACTCAAGAGGTGGATCAGAGAATGAGATTGAGCTTACTTGAATCTGAATGAGCTTCGAGCCCTAGCAGAGCACTGTTTGAGGGGAAAAGAGGAGTAAAATGACTGATTTTTGCAAAATGGGCAGAACATGAGAGGGTTAGGCTGGTTTAGGGGTTTTGGGATGCCTTATGGGCCAACCTTAGGCCCAACTGACTAAGAGAGGTCCTTAAATTTTAGGACAAAATTAAAGTGGGTCTTACATTACATGTTTCTAATTACATTATTAATTTCTTATAATAATAATAATAATAATATTATTATAATATTAAAGAGAAATAAATTATTTAAAATAATATTTATATTTATGAAAGTTAAAATTATAAATTTAGCGATCATTAATAAAATTTTCTACTATTAAAATAACGATCATAATTACACATATAAAAAATGTTTGACAAAAATATTTTAATCATCGTCAGAAAAAATATATAATAACAATAAAAAACTGTTACAGAATATACTTTAATTTAATAATATTTTATTATATTTTAACAAATAAAGATCATCACAAAATATATTATATTTTAATAATTAAAAACTATCACAAAATATATTACAGACAATAAAAATCACATCAAAATATATCATTTCTTTACCATTATAAACTGTCAAAAAGTACTAAGTATCTGTTTCCATAAATTTCTCAATCAGAGAAGGTCTTAAGTATTTGTTTTCATTAAATTTTTCAATCTATTTCATTATTTGATTGAATTCCCAAAATGACTAGGTCTCTGTTTTCAGCCAATTTTGCCAAACACATCTACTGTTGACAAATTACACAAAAAAGGCAATATTCCATACCAAATGTTTCTTTATGTTTTGCTCTCTTAGTATTGTATATTCAACTCTTTCTCACCTAAAATGGGAAGATAAGTTTTAAAAATACAAACCAACCAAATAATATTCTTTCAAATATTTAAATATTATAAATTATAATAGTTTAAAGAAAGATACATAACAAAGTTGGTTGCAAATTCTAATCATTAATACACCAAACTAAAATAAAAATGAAAATAAGAAATAAAACATATTAAGCTTCTTAGAGCTGGAGTTGATGATAAATGTTAAAAAAATATATATAATGATTCTACAAAATATCTTCTATAAAAAAACCTAAGATATGTGAGTCTTGAGCATAAGCTTTATAGTAAGTAGAATAAAATACTAATGGTTTCGTTGTCCTGGTTCACTCGTACCATATGTCACAACAGGATTAATAACACACTGAATATATATATATATATATATATATATATATATATAATCCAAAAATTTGAATAAGTATAAGTTTCACATTAAAAATACAAATGATAAAATTGAGTAATATGCAAAAGAATTTACAGATTCATTATACTTAGGAATTACTTAAGAATTGAATTGAAAATATTGTCAATTTCATGTATGAATTTGATTTGTGTCTCATTTGTAATTTTCATCATGATTCTTCCATTAGAAAAGACTTATCGATAATATTGGAGTCGATGGTCCATGTATCAAAAGTTTTGATTAAAAGTATTTTTGTTTGAAGGGAAATATTTGTCTTTTTGCTTGTTAAAAATTCAATTATAATTTTAAGTCTCATATTTAAGTATAATTTTCTATTATAATTGTAAAGAATATGTGAGATTTGAAAAGAAATTATTAGAAATCAAAATAAGTTTAAGTCTTATTAGGGATGGCAAAAATACCCGTGTCCGCAGATATCCGCGGATAAAATCCGCGACGGATAGTTACTACCCGCGGGTATTTATTACCCACGGGTAGCGGGTAACGGGTATTTTAATACCCGGTTATAAACGGGTTGGGTACGGGTATCATACTATCTGTACCCGCGGATACCCGTTACACGCAAAAAATTAAAATTAATATTTAATTTATATTTTATTAAGTTAAATTTAATTAAAATTAGAAGTAACAGTATATTTTATTATGTCAAATTTAATTATAATTATAATTATAATTATAATTTAATTTAATTTATATTTTATTTTTATAATTTTATATTAAAAAATTTATAAAATTCATATTTTTTTAAATATTTGCGGGTATCGGATATCCACGGGTACCCGCGGGTTTTAAAAATATCCGCGAGTATTTTTTAAACGGATACCCGACGGATAAACGGACGGGTAACAGGCGGATTTTTTTTTAGCGGGTCGGGTACGGGTATCATACTATCTGTGCCTGACCCGACCCGTTGCCATCCCTAAGTCTTATAGTAAGCATAATTGGTATGAATTTAAATTGAATTGAACCTTACAAATGAACTCTTTAGAATACATTTTTTAAGATAAAAATTACCCTATTTATATATTGAAAATTTACCTATTCAATTAATATAAAATTTACAACAATATATATATATATATATATACTTAATTGTATATTTGATATACAATGGTATATTTTATACATTTAGTTCAGGAGATAAATTACATTTTATAGTAATTTATATAATACGAGCATATGATATGAAAACAAATAAAGTCAGCAGAGGGAAAAAAAATCTTGAACATATATATTAGTACGAATATTACATGCATATGTACTATTTTGAGGGATGTTACCTTAACTATGTCTGAAGTGGTTGAATAAAAAAAATTAATTAGTTGCATATCCATATGTAGGAATTAATTAGTACATATGAGTAGGAATTAATTAGAGCATATATAAGTTGGGAATTAATTCCTTGTAATGTGTAGGAATTTAAAATTGTTTGTCATGTCATCTAAAAATGAATATAGTAGTATTAGAAAGAGGGAAGAGGGAGGAAGCGAAGATGGATGTAGGAGAAAAAGTAGAAAAGAAAAAGTCTGAATGTAATGCAGTGATCCAACACGTATCCTCTTGCATGTCACCATAATAACCCTCTCAATCTCACACCACAACTCTCCTTCATTACCTCTCTTTTCCCTCAATCACTCTTCCTTCTCTCTCTCTCACGCATCCACACACACAACACAACACAACACGTTCAAACCTTCACCCATGGCGGACCAATATCCAACCCCGGCCCAAGCCCAGGCCCAGACACCCTCCCTCTCCGCGGCGTTCCTCCAAAAGCTCCAAGACCGGGCCCCCAACTCTGCCCACCTCGGCGGCATCCTCACCCTTCTCGTAACCGCCTCCGTCTTTCTCCTCCTCGCGGGCCTCACCCTCACAGGCGCCATTCTCGGCCTCATCTTTTTCACGCCTCTCATCATCGTCTCAAGCCCCGTCTGGGTCCCAGCCACCATCATCTTGTTCGTCGTCACCGCGGGCTTCTTCTCCGTCTGTGGATTCGCGGTTTCCCTCGTCGCCGCCTTGTCCTGGATGTACCGCTACTTCAGAGGCCTCCACCCACCCGGTTCCGACCGGGTCGACTATGCCCGCAGCCGCATATACGACACCGCCAGCCACGTCAAAGACTACGCCAGAGAATACGGTGGCTATTTGCAGAGCAAGGTCAAGGATGCAGCGCCCGGCGCCTGAACCACCCACCCGATGTAACTCTGTAACTCCATTATCTTAACTTCCTGTTATTGTTATTATGATGCTGTTTGTGATATGCTTAATTATTCCCTCCACGTGTATCTTTAGCTTCGTCTGAGTCAGAATCACGTGCCACGTGTCTGTGTGTCTGCTTCGTCTGTCTCTGTCGGTTATCCCTCTCCTTATGTTTTTTTAGATTTCTCAATGCAAAATGTAGTTGTCAGTTATATAAACTTGGTTTGCTTTTTTTTTTTTTACTCATGAAAACCATGAAAAGTGAAATAATGCAGAAATGAAATGGAAGAAATGTGCATGATGACAAGTTTCTTTCCCATGGTTACCATAAAACGGCACTTCTATTCTATGTATTTCGATGAATTTATAATAATTAATTAGTTAGCTCGAGCTAATTATTATTCAATAAAAAACTTGAGAAATAGAAAGAGGAAGCAAGATAATGAAAGTGCAGAAAAATATTATTTAAAAAAGATGATATGTCGAACAAGTGCATCTAAATTTTCTCATTCCAAACTTGAATGTCAGAAAAAAAAAAAACTTGTTATAATATTATTAACTAACACAAAACACATACATCAGAGTGGAGCACATGCTCAAGTATGAGAATATCTTAGACTTAACATAAATAAATATAGTATAAAAATTTAATGTCTGATTTGATTAATTAGTTAATGTTTTTTCCTTTCTGATTTGGCATTTTAAAAAATCTGACGACTTATTAGTTTATGTACAAATCTTTTTCTGATTACAACATATCTAGGTTAATATAGTTCTAAAGCGTAAAGTTAACAAAATGTAATATGCATATAAATTTCAATAAATAAATAAACAAATCACCCCATCTGGATTCATATGTATTTTTTAAGTTTAGGCTTAGTGTAATTAAACAGGTATTTTTATATAGTCTAAGCCTAGAACTTTTTTATTAAATAAGAAAATTAAGACTTTAAATGAGTCAGGTTATATTTGATGTGGTTCATTCTCACTGATAGATATTATATTACGTAAATATAAATAGTTATCGCAATAATTACCACAACTGTCAAAATGTTTGTCTATTAACTAAAATAATTCGTAAAACAGTTTTAAGTTAGATGAAAACTCTTATAATTTATATTGAATAAAATTATTTTTATTTGATATTTTAACATAAGATTAGCTGATTTCTGGTTATAAAAATATTTTATTAGATCATACGTATGTATTATAATTTATGTATAAAATCATTATATTTAAAATTTTAACAAAATCATTGATATAATTTAAGTTTTAAAAGTACATTCTTTTAAGAAAGGTTTTTTTACTTCACGCACCTCCATATCCCCACAATTTCTCCGTGCACCACCTAAGTTTTCAAAATAACCATTTTATCTTCTACGAAAGTAACTTTCCAATTACATGTTGTGGGAACTTTCTAAAATAAATTTTTCTAAATTTTTAAAATAAGATTTCTAAAACGAGATTTTCGGAACAGAACATTCAGAATACTTTTGTATTCTGATATAAGATTTTTCAGAATATAATTTCAAAAATTAACTTTTTTTTTAAGTGTATTTAATATAATATCTTTCCAAACAAGTATTTTAAAATATCCTTCTGGGGATAATGATGAAGGTTGTTGAAGTTTTTGTCCTGATACTGTGGGGTGGTGGAAACAAAAAACGGGATTCAAATCATTCCTTAACTTAACATTCGGTCTGACTAAATAAATATGGGTTCTTTCTTTCTGCACCTCCAACGCATCTTCTACTCCTTTAAAACAAAAGTTTCAATCACAAAAATACATTTTAATCATTTAAGTCACGAACATCACACCCTAAATTTACTTTTGAATGTCGACTTGGGATGAAAATTACTTCTGAAAGTTAAAATATATAACCGAAAATTAACTCTCGGAAAGTCAAAATATATTACTGAAAGTCAACTTTCGAGAGTCAAAACATATTACCGAAAGTTGACTTCCGAAATTCAATATATATTACCCGAAATCGACTTCCAAAATTTAATATATATGTTGACTTCCACAACTCAAAATTAAATTAAAAAAAATTATTTTTCATTTTTTTTATTTAAAGTTTAATAATATTTTTGTTTTATTTATTTTTATATTTATATTTATTTTTTCAATACATTAAATAAAAATAAAATTTTATATATAGATATTGATATTTTATTTTATTTTTCAAACATATATTAAAAAATATAAAAACATAAAAAATAAATAAACTAAAAAAAACATTTAAAATTTAGAAAACATAAACTTTAAATAAAATTAAAAATAGTTAAAACAGAATTAATATTTTTTTAATATAAAGTTTAAGTATTTTTAATTTAATTTATTTCTTAAGTATTTTTAATATAATGTATTAAAAAAATTAAAACTAAAAAATAAAATTTTAAAACAAAATTTTAAATTAAAAAATATAAACGAATATATATATATATATATATATATATATATATATATATATATATATATATATTAATTATAGTGAAAACACATCCATTGTGTATGTGTGTTGATAAAAACAATAAATTTTTTTTATCATTATAAAAATAAATATAAATATTTTTTAGAGTTGTACTATCGATAGTTGTTTTAAATTTAAAACAGTGAAATAAAAAGTGAATAAATTTTAGAAAACGGTTATTTTAACTGAATAAAATAATTATTTTAATTTTAAAAGTAGTTATCTAAAAGATGAAAATAAAAAAAAATGTATACAAAAAAAAAGTATAATTTTTTTTTTCCTTTTAGTACGGGATCCATTGTCCTATTAACTTGAATGCGGTGTGGAAACAGGTCAACTTAATTTATTAAAGTTATAAGCTTTAAAGGTGTTGAGACCATTTACTCCCATGAGACATGAACATTTAATTAGATGGGTTGTGTGTTTTAAATGAGTTAATTTAAATAAAATTTGGAATCTATTAAAAAAATTATATTTCACGATTAATCACTCTTTCTTTATATGTTATACTCACATAAATATTAAAAAATTATTGAATATTATTTGAATAATATTTTTGTAAATTATAATTTTAAAATACATATTTTAAAAATGAAATTCTATCTTAAAAAGAAAATTAATTAATTTATCTAAATGAAAAAATAATTTATTCTATTTAAAAGAATAGTAAAAAAATATATTTTATTTATAAATAATCTAAATATCATGTATCTTTATTGATATTTTATGTATAAAAATAACGTAAAACTTACCGGATTAAATGAGTTGATTAAGTAAAATTTGAACACATAAAAATTATCAAATTTTTATCAAAATATTCAACTATTCAATTTGAGATGAATAATAATAATAATACCTATTAACATAATGTGATACAGTTATTTTCATATTTAAAAGTGATAATGTTTATTTTTTTATAGCCGTAGTCATAAGAATAACATTATTATTATTATTATTATTATTATTATTATTATTATTATTATTAGTAGTAGTAGTCATGGGATCAAACTCACGTTTCTACCATAATTTCTTTGATTGTAAATGTGATGATGTCTTTCTATTTTTCAAAAATAATACAAAGGCTTAGCTTGTGAAAGGTAAATTTTTTCCTTGCAATTTCTTATCGATGGATCAATTCTCTCAACTCTGATATGACTTCGTACACACTGTGCATGTGTGTACGCATCTTTTAAATATGTATGATATTATATTAATAAGTGATGATAATATAATATTATTAAGTTAATATATAAAATAAAATTATATTTATTAAAAATAAAGTGAAATATATAAGAAAAGATAAAAGAATAATTATTGATAAACAGAAAAAAAAAATTAAAAATAACGGTCAATTTTTAAAATTTCAATAAATAATTATATTTTAAAGGGTAAAATTGATATTTTGAATGTAGAGACAAAAGACACAAAAAAGACGTCCTCTTTATATATTGTTATATATTATTATTATTATTATTATTATTATTATTATTATCATCATTATTATTATTATTATTATTATTATTATTATTATTATTATTTATTATTATTATTATTATTATTATTATTCACCGAATCTAAAAGCGATATTCACAACACATACAGTAGTGTCAAAGTTTTGAACATTTGACTTATGTATTATCGCTGAATGGGTCAGACATGATTTGAAGTCAACTATCGTTTTTCATATTCATATTTATTAATGTTTATCTTTACATGCTTTTATTTTATGATTGTAGATCACGTTCACAAATTTATATGCCATTTGTCATATACGTAATTTGTTAACTACATTTTTCTTCTATGTTGTTTATCATTTTTTTATACCTTATTATATCTGCGGACTTGTATCTTTAAGATTATCAGTCAAATCTGTTACTACATTCAATAAACATAATTATAATCAAATGACTCTTTTAAATATTTCATACGAGAAAAAAAATGAACAGAACAATAGATATTACTCTGAATTAATGAATAAAAATAGTTTTCTTTTGCAACAATGAAAACACTAGCTAAAAATCTGTACAGACCAATCGACAAAACTATAACAATTAGTTGCTTTTAGACACATATAAAAAGGTGAAATTCATTAATCAGGGATGATACAATTAATAAAATAGAAAATTAGTCAATTAATATTAAATCATACATTTATGTAACAATTGAATGGAGTAATAACTATTGGTCTAAGAAAATAAATGAATTAATTAAAAACAGAGATTTCACAGAATAAAAGAAAACTAACAATTTAGAAGATTCAAATATGGAATGGATATATTAATTAGAACAGTTGAATAGATACATAATATGAATAAATAAAAAAAGAATAAAGGCATAACAATTATTAACAATTAATGAAAACATAAAACTAATAAATTATACAATATAATGTTTTTAATCCATATAAATTGTATACTATTACTTTGTTAGCTATCTTTATTTTGTTTCCATATAAGGACATTATTGAATGACATAATGGGTAGTACTTGTACCCGACCAAACACCAATTTGACAAATCTTCCATTTCTCTTACTGAATCTTTAAATATCACTTCATGCCATTGTCACTGTGATCAAACCAAATTCGGATTAGACTTAATCAAATACACTGTTGCATTTTTTTTATGCATATCTTACTCGCAAGGGAATCACCAAATCTATAATTAAATAAAACCGTCTTCTCTGATCCATTCATTTTCTTAAACTTATGTTTCATTATATTATCTCTATTTTATTTTTCAAATAAACACTTAATAATTGTTTGTAATTCCTCTTCCATCCTTGTCAAATATAAAGTTCATACAAAAATTCTCTGTTTGTTTTTTACCCATCATCATCTCATAAGCTGCGCCGTTTCTCCAAATTGTATTTTTCGCTCCCTTTGTTAATTAAACTATTTTTTAATCAACAATGACTATATATAACATTGAGAATTTGATCATTCTCTAAAATTAGAGGACTAAAATCGAGGATAAAATTCAGAGGAGATGAATATATATACTATAATTTAACTTGTTTTTTTTTTTAAATATACGAACTTTAGGCACAAAGTAAACAGATATTTTGTAAAAAAGATAGGCAGAGACTAATTCTTTTTAAATTTAGAAATATTTTCAATTTTAAATAAAATCTGTTGAGTACTAAGTGAAGCTTGATGGTAAAATGAAACCTAAGAAGTTGTAATTTCATATCTCACACGATTAAGCAGAAGGAGGCTGCGTGCAAAAACCCTGTACAAATGTTTTCACCAACCAAAACAAAGCAACCACCTACGACTACAACGCTAGCAAAACAAACAGTGATGTGAAAATTAAAAATCTAAAATAAGAGCGACGCGCCGCGTGGTGGCGATGAAGGAAAATTCAGCGGGTACGTTGCGGGGTGAGGCGCGTGAGGTAACCGGGCAAGGGGCTGGCGCGTGGCGACCTGAGCGGGATTTCGCTGAGCTGTTTCCCGTTTCCGTCGTAGTAAATAACGCCGGAGAAATCTAACGGCTCGCACTTGCCACCCATGAGAATCTCCTTCTGCCAAACGCCGCCGTTTCCCCACCCTCCGTCGTTCTCTTCCTCCATGCTGCTTTGCTTGTTGTTACACTTCTTGTGGTTGTGAAAAAGCGCTTTGTTGCTTATGTTGCTGAGAAGCTTCTTAGGCTTCGATTTCTGCGACTTTGGATCCATTTTCCAATCATCGTCCTTGTTCTGCTTGGGCTTGCGGCCGCCGCGCTTCGTCAACAGCGCTAGGATCGCTGAGATGGCTACGATGAAGCCGTGGTTTTGGCGCTTCGGCGAGTTCGAGGTAGCAGCTTCCTCAACCATGGCGTTTTTGTTTCTCTTACACTCATTGTTTGAGTGAGGATTGGTTGTGTTATATATAGGTGTCTGAGTGCAAGTGGAATTCGAACCACGAGAGAGTCCATCATTGTTTGAGTTGACTCGCTCTCTCTTTTCTTATTCCTATTAAATTACTATTACTCAGGGGATTTTGTTAAACACTATTCTTTTTCTTAACTTTTTTTTTTATATCGTAAGAATAAATAAATAAACAAATATATGCACTATCTTATCCATCAGGTTTTTAGATTTTTTTTTCAGGTTTTGAATGAAAAGATATATTAGATGTTCGAGAAATGGTAATTAATGTTATAAAAAATAAAAAATAAAAATGTAAATACTTTATTGATTTGTTTGATGAATAATGATCTCAATTTTTTTTTTGTAGATATATTTTAAAATACTGCATGATGCACAATGCACGCCATTCTTAGGATTTCGTCTGCTAATTACATGACAATGACATATGTAGGTTTCTTATTACCAAATGTGGTTTGTTTTGGGTAAACAAGAAATGAATTTGAAGACGTATTTAAGAACAAATTGATAAATATTTGGACTTTTTTTAAAGGAATAAATGTTTGGACTTTTGAGTTAGTTTTAATTTTTTTTATTGATGAATTTTTTTAGTTAATGAATAATTAATTAGTTTTTTTAACCAACACTAATTAGTTACCTTTCTTTGAAAAGTAAATAATAAATTACTTTGAATTAATCAATAATTAAATTGTTATGGTATTTTAAAGATAAGACTGTCATGTTAGCAAGTTTTATAGTTTTCTTTATTTGAACAATTACATATGTTTGCAACCCAGTTTGATATTATTATTTTAATAGTCATTTTTAGAAAATATAAAGAAAAATGATTCGCGTTTATTAAACATTTTCAAGAATTTGTAAACTTTTTTTAATAGAAATTATTAAACATTTTATGATTAAAATTTGTCAAGTAGAATAAAATATGTTATGAATCTTTTTATATGATTGATATTATTATATAAATAGTTTTAATTTTATCGCATGTTATAAATACATCATATAATATACAATTAAATATTGTGATACAGATTTATCATTTTACAAATATAAATATATTTTAAATAAAATAAGAGAAAATTGTAAAATAATATCAAATATATATTATATATATATATATATATATATATATATATATATAATTAGTTGTTAATTAACATTGAATATATAACATTATATTTAAATGTAATAAATTATTTATTTATTTCTGTTTTCCATTTTTATTCAAACTATTTATTTGATCTAGAAAAGCTAAAAATCAATTTTGACTGATTTGTTTATACTTTGGAATGATTTTAGTTATTTTTTGAATTATTCGATTTTCAACACTATAATTAAGATATATTTTTTTCTTAATGAATTAATTTACTAAATATCGTAACTATAACCTGATTACAATGTCATCTCATCTCATGTATCTATTTTACTTAATTTCATCATTACTATATATATATATATATATATATATATATATATATATATATATATATATATATAGATAGATAGATAGATAGATAGATATATGCACACGTTTGATATATTTATATTTTTATCGGAAGTTACTTACAATTAATTTAAATATTTAGATAGATTAAATCGACCCCGTTTAATTTGTTTAAATTTACGTTAATTTAAAATTAATATATAGTTAAATAGGGTTGGTAGTGGTGGTATCATTTAAGTTTACAGGTTTTTGTTTCTGTTTGTTCACTTTTACTTTTACGCTGTGAATTAGTCAAACCTATTTTCTTAAGTTTTTATAAAATAGGACAATTAATCCAATTTCAAAACATATATATAAAAAAAACATTATTAGTCATTTGATCACTATAACCGCAAAAAGTTTTTTTTTTTCAATTCGAAAACATTTTTTAGTTTTTATACATATGATTTTTAAATTTTTTATGTATTATTTTAATATACAAAAAATATAGTGTTTTCAAGTATAAAAGTAAGTTATAGCAAAAAATTGAGTAAACAACAAAATATTTTATGAAAGTATGAATTGATGATAGGCTAGTAAGTGAAATACAGAAAAGAAAGAAAATTATTGAAAGTGCATCTCATTGTGTAAGCTAATATTTTCTTGTCTTTCATTAGTAACTTTATTTACTCTTTATAAAGATAAAAATTTCGGTCTCTTTTTTTTAGGTGAGCTTATGTCAGCTTTAGGGGATTTTATTTTAGAGATATAATATCAATGATACCTGAATTTAATCACATAAGGCATTAACATCATTCTCAACCCAAAATCTTAAGATAATGAGTTTATGGATCTTTATCTTTGTATAATACTCTACTTTCTCATTTTTAGCCAATATAAAATTTAGACTCACACTTAAATTTTTGACACCTTCTATTATGTCTATGTAACGTATACCAAATTAAAAAGTTTAGAAACCAAATGAAAATTGAAAAAAAGAAATAGAGCATAATTTCTTACTATAATCATCGGACATGATTCTTAAAATACTTATTTACAGTATATAATTGACATCTAAAAACAAAATGAAAATGTTAATTATTAAAAGCAAGTTTGTTAGTGAATCCAAAACTGAGATTATGATTTGGCCATGTCAGCATCGAAGCCATTCAGTGTGCGAAAGTTAAAACAAGTTGTGGAATCAACGGGGAGGTGGAAACAAGTTGCTCACTGAAGCAGGATGGTTGACTTTAGACTTTTTAAAATTTTATATTAGACAATTAAATTTTAACTTTCTTATAAATTTTAATTATTTTTTTGGTTTTTGGGAACTAAAACTTTTATTGAGTGTATGAGCATGTATTAATATTATTTTATGTAAAGTAAAGAAATTGAAATTTGATTTGGTATTAGAGGATGATGAGATAAAGTGAAGAGTCTTAGGTATTGATTGGTAGGTTAGCTTCCAATTGCAAGGAATATTAGATGAGTTATTGATTTGGTCAAAGAGAAGTGTGTTGTTTGTTCCACTAGAATCCCACCATCCCTGTCATCGTCATGCATGGTTCAACTTTTGCCAAATCAATTACTAATAAATAATATTTAAATGAAGAAGAAAGTAAACCCTTTTGCATACGCAAGTTTAATTGGGTCCATGGACTCCGACCTACCCTTTTAATGATTCCAAAGGAGCATTTGTAGGGATCATTTGAATTCAGCATCATGTCATAATCATTCATCAACACCTCTCTCCTTCTTCACATGTTGCCTTCCTTATGTACACACAACATGGTCAACGAATCATAGGATAAATAAATTACTATTTGCGGCTCAAACATTAAATCATAATCGCATTAGTTTTATTTTTATTTTTTGATATTGGATATAATGTCGATTGAGTCAATAAGTTCAAATAGAAATTGGAGGGACTCATGATTCAACTAGTTATCATCAATATAGAAACTTTTATTGAGAACGCAAAGTTTTGGAAGGGAGACTTATCAATTAGAGATACTAATGGAAGAGGCATCCCAAGAACCTTTAATATGGAATGTTACCAATTTTTATTTTAGTATATTTGATAATATTTTGTTTATATCCATGTATGTATTATTTTACTTATAAAGTTTTTGTGAAAGGATTTCAATGAGACATGTACAAATGGGAAATTACAACATCAACTTACAAGCTACAAGAGTTTCAACTTACAAACTACAAAAGTCGATTATGAATTGTCCGATAAAAACAAAGATGAACAAGTAACATCATATTAGTAAAAAGATTATTGAGTATCAACCTAAAGGAGAAAAATGATTAAGTATCATTCTAAATGGTGATTAAAAATCATGTGATCAACAACAAGATGACCAAATATCATCCTAAAGCGGAAAGATCCATCTAATCAGAAAAAAAAAAGATGATAAAATATCATTAGGAAGAAGACGAACTACACTTCTACTACACCACATTGATCATCTTACTAAGAATTGGAGAATGAAGCATATAAATGCAATAATTCAATCTAATGATGAGCCAAACATTTTAGTTGGTGGCCTTAATTCGCTTGATGAACAAATTGTTCTTGTTCTAGTTGATCCAATATGGCTCTTGGGTAATTCACCTAAAAAATTTTAGTTTACGATGCTAAGGCTAAGGGGGTTGGCTAAGGAGATTGTGTGGTGTTATGTCTAATGTCGATTGGGTCAATAAACCTAGATTGGGTCAATGATAAGTAAAATGTCGATTAGATTATAATCAGTAGGGTGGTTATACATATAAGATAAATGACTAAATAATAAAAGAGATACATTAATATTGTTCTTTTGGGTGAATTTACTATTCACAAGAAATGGGAAACAATGACTAGGGAGTGAGTAGCATATTCTTTTAGAGCTAATACAAGGTGATGGGACAAGATGATTAGGGAGATTCACTGAAAATTCAATCCCACTATCCATAGTGAGATTAGAGGGTGATACAATTGGATTTACCAAATTACCCCTTCATTATTTAATTTTTGATGCATGTGGTTTAGTTGTTAAAATCAATATAGGTGGTTTCAATCCACTTTTTTAATTCTATGTTAACTGTAACAATAATTTATTATGGTTATAATAAAAATTTATTAATTCAAAATTACTATTAAAAAGAAAAAAAAGTTTCCATGTACATAATTTATTTTTCACCTTATATATTAAATTTATTTTCATACAAAATATATTATATTATTCATTTTTTTATAAATATTTTTTTTATATTTTCAATCACTCAATAAAATTTATAAAATAATTTCAAATTATTTATATATAATTTTATATTATGTATAACAATAGGTACATTTTGATAATCTACTTTTTTTATTAATTTTTTTTTAATATGTCACATAAGTCAATTCATACACAAACTTTACTCTCTAAAATATCTCTGAATCCCTTAAAAGAAACAACACCAACTTCACCTATAATCCTTCCAATTTCTTCCTCTCCCTCCGATCCTTCATCTCAAAAAAACATAGCATAAAAGTATTTTATTGTAATAAATGAGGAGTTTTTGGAATACTAGATATGATAAGAATTTAGAGGGTCGGAATATAGGAAAATGAAAGAGACTCTTGAAAATGACAAAAAGAAAGATCATACTTTGAATGTTTTAAATGATTAAATTTTTTACCTTTTGGCTAGAACAATTTTGAATTAATTACTTAACTTTATCTAATCATATTTAATCTTTTAAGGTGTATTCCTTTCATGGATTTACTCTTTTTGAGATAATGAGTAAGAATTTAATGTATGTTTCTTTCGAGCAATGGGTAAATGAGGAAAAGTATTTAAGGCAAATCTATATTGAGATGATTCAAATGGATAAAAAATATAATTACCAAATTAGTCATTGACTTTTTATGAAATTTACAGTCATTTATATATGATAAATAATAATCATAATAACAAAAATAATAAATATATGATAAATAATAATCATAATAACAAAAAAAATAATAATTTAATAATAGTGAAGTATAAAGCATTTAAGAATAATATTAATGTAGAAATAATACAACAAATAAATAAAATACTAATAAAAGTTATAATGATAAAATAATTAATTAATAATACTATTATTTTATAATTTAACATTTAATTAAAACTCTTTGTAACCAATCAAATTTTATTTTATATTTTAAAGTAATTACACCTATAAGTTTTTTTTATATAAACAAATCATCCAAGTTTTATTTTAAAATAATTTTAACTAATTACATTTCATTTTCTAATAGTTTTAAGCATAAGAGAAAATATGTAGTCTTAACCCTTAATTTATTAAAACATTTTTTTATTTGTCCCACCAATTAAATTATTCACAAATGTTTTCTTCAAATATCTTCTCTTTCACTTTTAAATTCCTTAAAACAAACAACTTCAATTTATTCTCTATTCTCCCTCATATCTATTTGGTTGATCTCCCTCAAATCAACTCCCTAAAGGAAATACAACCTTACACTTGTATGAATCATTATACAATACCACTCATTCTTAAAGTTCTATTTTTACACTAACTTTATTAATGTTATATATTCTTAAGAAATGAACTTTTAAGTTTTCTCAATCTTACAAAATTCAATTGTAAGGTAAAGTTTGCACCAACTTATATATTATAATTTTTTCTTATATATAATCGATTAAAATGTTCAACACATTTCTCTTGTGTCGAAACATATATATCTTGAGCGTGAGACTAAATATTAAAGGGTGGTATGATAGTGGCCCAATAGTAAGTAACATGATAGACCTAACAAACGGCAAATATTGTTATGATAATCTTGGAATGAGTCGTATAACATATCAAGAGGTGAGTTTTAAGTCTAATTCAACTTTACAAATTCGACTTTTAAAACAATATTTGTATTCACTTGTATATGATAAATTCATCTTATTTATAATCGATGGAACATAAATTTTAAAATAATAGTATTTAAATGTTATTTTAAAATTTTAATTGGCATAATATTTTTATACTATTTTTGAAAATTACATATGAAAATTCAAATAATAATGATAAGAAAGAATAAGACTAAAACAAGAAGATAAAAAACAAACCAAGATTATGACTTCACTCATAATAATGGTAGTTATGTTGTTTTGGGTATGTGTATTGTCAATGTTATTATATATCTAATTTGCCATCTTTCAAATTTCTAATCTCAAAAAATGTCGCGTACTTAAATAACCTGATTCATGCTTCATCATTTTTAGTATGTTAAATAACTTGATTAACCCTTCATTCGATTGTTATATGATCATTGGACCTTTTGTCTATTTCTTACTTTGTTTCTTTGCATGGAAAAAATTACTTATTATCCAAGGTCAAAGCTGGTCGCATATGTCCCTATTATAAACCAATAAAAAATTGAAAAGCTAAAAAGAGAAATACATTCTTAGTATAAATATAGGAATTAACTTAATGTAAATAGAATGAGTTATTTAATATTAGAAAATCGAAATCTTATTATCACAGTTTTACGACAACTAAATGAAACTAAAACGTGTAAGTTGCATGTTTGTTTAAATATTAGAAAAAAGTTAGAAGACAGGTGGCGATAACAACAATTTTTCTAATGTAGATGGCAGTAGAATGATTTATTATATAAATTTGTACAAAATATTTTTGTTGTGAATAGGCCGAAAGAACTTAGTGTTCATTATATATATATATATATATATATATATATATATATATATATATATATATATATATATATATATATATATATGTATATATATATATATATATGATGTAATTGTATATTTGAAATCTGCATTATTTCATTATTTTGTTATGAAAGATTTAGGTATAGTGCATTATTTTTTGGGGTTGAGGTTGTTTCTTTTGTCAAAGATTATCTTTTGTTACAGTCCAACTATTGTTGACCTATTTAAACGTGTTTAACTTATTGATAATAAGAGTGTTGATACTTCTCTTGAGATGAGTGTACAATATTTCCTATCAGATGATGTTCATTTGATTGGTTCTACTTTATATCGAACTATTGTTGGGAGTCTGGTTTATTTTAGTGTAATTCGTCCAAATATTGCATATGTTGTTCATATCTTCATATTCTCAGGTATCTTTGGGGCACTTAGTTTCAATCTTTTATTTTTCTTTTACGTCGTCTTTAGACTTGCGTGTCTATTATGATGCATATTGGAATGGTGATCCTAATGATCAGAAATCCACTACTAGGTGGTGTATTTTTTCTTGGTAATTCACTTGTACCTTGTAAGAGTAATAAACAAGATGTTAAATTTGGATCGTCCACAAAAGCTTAGTATCGCGTCATGACTTTGACTACCTATGAGATTATTTGGCTGCATTGGTTACTATTTGTTCCTTCGGGTCTACGAATTGCATATATGTGGTGACGAAACTTGGACAAAAGAAGTTTAGGGGTGCCAAATTAGATTTTTATATATAAATTATTTTTTCTAATTAAATAAAATGACTTGAAACTCTTTCTAATTTATTGAATTAATGTAACCTGCGCATTCTAATTTCTACTCCAATTCAAGGTTATTCAATTAATTCATTATATACAACAAAATTTGTAGTGCAACCCAAGATACATCCATAACATTTTACAAATCTTACCATATGCAACGAAAAAATAAAAAATTTCTAAATTTCATAATTTAGGTTATACTAATTTTGGGAAAAATATAATTAGAGTTTGTGCCAATTTCATAAAAGAATCCCTACAATCATAATTAGGCATACTAGATTGGAAAAAACTTAATTTGAGAAAACATCGTAATAAGAGAATCATAAACACACTCATAATGAGATACTAACCTCGATTCATGAGAAATATTGTGTTTTTTCAATCTTTTGTTTCCTAATCTATCTCTTTACCTTTTTTCTACTCTCATTACTTCTTAATGATTTATTCTAAAAGAACCCTATCTTGTGACAAAATCGTACTAAGTTTTATTAACCAATGTCCATCAAGTTGGTTTTTATTTTATTTTTTAAAAAATAAATATATATATATATATATATATATATATATATATATATATATATATATATTAATATATAAATAAAATAAGTGATATAATAAATGTTTTTATTAAATTTAATATAAATAAAATCATAATATATAATATAATTTTAAAATATATATAACATATATAAAAAAAAAAATTTTTTTTGGGAGAGCCACGACTCCCTCTGTCACAACAATGGTTCGCCATTGCATATATGTTTATCAAGCTGCACTCCATTTCAAGTTTTCATTTTTTTACTTGACAAATTCTCAATGCATCTAATTGTAACATTGTTAGTTTGAGAGGTGTTAGCATAGATTCATATTTTAGGTTCATTTACTTGTGACTTCAAGTTTTGTGTGTTATAACACATCTTTTGTATCATTTTCTAGACAAACAATAATATACAATTTGTCCCTTCATATATTTTTTTGTTTTACAAGATTAATGTCTAAAATCTGAATGGTATTTAAAAATAAATAAATAAATGTAAGTGAAAAGAAAAAAAATAAAAAAGAAGTTAGAAAATGATATATAATTTTGTAAACTGTTTGATAAGAAAGGAAATAAAAAAATAAAAAAGTTTTTTTTCTTTATGTTTGATTTTGAAATAAAGTCAAAGGAAAAAAATCAATATAAAATAGCATTAAAGAAAACTATAACTAAGTATGAAATCAATGTACACGTAAAGGATTTTTTGTCTTATAAAAATAACATTTTCCCTTTTTACATTTCATTTATTTTTTTCGTCTCCCTTTTAATAAATAAATGAGGAACTGATTTTTTTAATTGACTTTTTTTATAATATGTATAATTTATTTATGTTTTGAGAAATATAATTCTTATTATGGATTTGATGTGATATCTCATATTTTATATTATATTATTATTTTTTATTAATAATTTTTTACATGATGACAAGTAATCGATGAATTTTATAATGACACGATAATTAAGATGTCAAACTTCATAACAATATATAACATGATTTTATTTGAATTTTTTTTCTCCTCTTTCTCATTCCATTCATCCACAAAATCTAAACTCTAGTCACGCTTTTCTATTGGTTTTCTATGCTCTGTTTATTTCACTCATCTCCTCTAGTATTACTAAACTTCGCATGCAGCATTATTAAGTGATGTTCATAACTATTTAACGTGATAATGCAAAAGGATAAAAGTTAGAATAAATTTGCATTGGAAGTCCTGTTCCACCATGTATCTTTGAAAACCCTAATAAGTAGTTTGTAAAAAGAGATTATGATACAGTGTTACTTTTATGGATAACTTAGTTATTGTATTGGAAAAATACGATCACAATCAAATGTTTTTTTATTTTTTTAAATTGACATGTAGTAGGTAGTTGTCTTTTATATTTAATAAAATTCTCCTCACGTTAATGAAGAATTTGTTATCTTTGGAATTTATTTGTTCCATTAAAATTCTACTTCGGAATGGCCAATATGAATGATAAAAAAAAAACAAACTGAAGGAAAAAGAAAATTTGAGGGTGCAAAAAGCAACTCCGACTTAGTATTAGTTATGGACTTGAATATTTTTATACCCAGCTCTCAAAACTCAGTTAAGCCCATATTTTTAACCCAATAAGATAGTTGAGTCGGAGCCATTTCTTTCTGCACCCCATAGTTTCATGTGCATCTCGTGAGAATGGTTAAGAGACCAAACTTCGAACCACTGTCATTATCGCTCCCTTGCCTTCACCACCCACTTTTAATTATTCTTCCTTTATCGTCACTGTCACGTCAGCCTTATTTATTTGTGTGTTATGTTTTGGATGAACTTAAGGAAGAAAACATGTTGAAGTGTATAATTCAAAAATTATTTTTTTACATAAAAAAAAACTTGTATATTGTGTAATATGCAAGACACTTTTGGATTCTTGATTAAGAAGTAAAATAATGATTTTTAAATTGTGCAAAATATAGAATACAATTTCAAATTACATAATTTGAAAGTTTTTTTGCTATAAAAATTTATTTTTGAACAATACAATCCAAAATTATTATTCTTCATAAAAAAACTTCTAGATTTTATAATCCATAAGTTTTTTTCATACAAAAAGTTAATTTTTAGATTATAAAGTCTAGAAGTCAAAAGTACGTAGAAACATTGAATAATAATTTTTTTTGAATTATCTAACTTAGAAAAAGAAAATATTTTAAAAAAATATCTTCGGAATTGTAAAATCAAAAGTTATCTGTTCTAAGAACAAAGTGAAAAATTATATATTTATGGAGTGTACAAGGAAAATACCTGGTGCAGTGTACAAGGAAAATACCTGGTGCAAAAAGACATCTCCTTAAGAAAATTCCCATTTTACCCTTTTGAATTATATAATCCATAAGTTAAAAATAGCTTTCAATTTTTAGAAACTATTTCTGACTTCTAATTATACAATTCAAAAAAGATAAAATGTAAAGTTTTTTATATGAAGGGGGAAGAAAACATACGGAGGGGCAATAAGAAATTGCCTCCTATCATTATATTATTTCATGAGGCTTATAGTTGTTCTTTGTAGGACTGGCCACGGGCCCGTTTTGACGCGATCTATTTTTGGTCCATTATAAATGGATTGGGTCAGACTGATCCGTAAATGAAAATTAGATTCGTTTATTCAATTTAGTTTGTGAATTGGCGGGCTAGCCTGCATACCAGTTTTGACTATTTTATAGAAAAAAATTGGAGGTCTAAAAATTGTTGTCTTATTCTTTATCAAATCATTTTTTTTCATCAATTATTTGTGTTAACAATGTTGATTTTAATTAATGTAATGACAAAATCTGATATAGTAATACAGATAGACCTACATGCTTTTACATATGGAAATGTTTATCGCAAAAATAAAAAAAATGAAAATAGTTTTACCCAATATTTAGTGTAGGAAAAATATTAGAATCATTTAATAAATATGTAAAATTTAAGAAGATTCATACCTGCAAAAACAAAAAACAAAACAAAACAAAACTTTTGTTATGATTGTTGGTTAGTGTAGATAAAATACTAAAAAACTTATACTTGATCTGAATGTTGTAGTTGTGTACATATATAACTCAAAATGAAATTTATTCCTAGATTTAATTGGCGTAAATGAATATTTATGACATTTTTTGCACTTTAGCAGATGGTGTTTTTTCTCACCTTGAACCACATGTTGTATATGTACTTTTTTCAAAACTTAGATGGCCTGCGGGTTGGTCCGTTTTGACCCGTGGATTGGCCGGTCGGGTTAACAAGCTAGATTGATACGGATTGACGGATTCTATTTCTTAACCCGACCCAGTTTTTTTGCGAACCAACGGACCGATCTGTCGGATCTGGCCCGTTTTGACAATCCTAATTCTTTGTTGACTAAAGATTGCCACTGTTTGAGGTTTCTTCAAACCTTTTGGATTTAACTAATTGCACCACATATGAACATATTTATTTGGAAATATTAGATATGTAATATGTATTTTTATGATAACTTAATTTTGAAAAAAATTCTTATCACGTTCCAAATTAATTTGCTGAAAAAGATTCACAAACCAGGTTAAAACTTTAATTTTTTTAAGTGAATTCCATTCTAAAAGGGCATTTAAGCGCTATTTTGAATTTTTAATTTTAAAATGTGTCCAACACTCTCCGTAAATAATTACTGAAAGAGGAAATATAATACAATTTTATATTAAAACCCATAAAACATTACGTATTTGTTTTATGTCACGTATTAATTCATGGACTTGAGATGTTATCCAACATTTAATGAGTTCGTGCATGAGTTTCTGTGTAGTCCAACTGTGTTACTCTTTGACGTTTTTCAAAGTGATTTTTAAAATTCAAGACAATTTGAACTGTTTTTTTATTTTTATTTAATTTTTAACTACTTGATATATTGTGATATTTAAATAAAGATTAAAAATTATTTTATAAATGTTTTATTGAAAATAACTTATTTATTTACTGATTTTTTAAAAAAAGCTTAAATGATACTTAAAAAAAAATTAAATGAGTATGATCAATAAAGCCTTTTGTAAATAAATGCAAGATACATTTCACTTATTTATAAACTTCCTTTACATTTGTTAACAACAGTATTAACAATGTAAGAATCTTTACATTAATGGTGTCTGAAAAAAACAATCATTCTCGTATGTGTTCAAATTATTTGAACAGCAATAACTAAAACTAACGCCTGTTTACATAATCTGAATTAAAACGTGATGTAACACTCTAGAAATTAAAATAAATAAATATTCACATTTTTTTAATTTATACGTATAAAATCATATCTCACTAGTAATAAGTAAAAATGATAGATTAAAATACTAAAAATAACATAATTACCTATAAGTTTATGAAATCTCACACATAAAAGTGTATAATTTATCTTATAAATATAAAGTGTTATTCACCCAATAGTTACTTTTATTGGATTCTAGAAGTGGAGTCGTTATTGTAATTTACCAAAGGTTACACAGAGAATAAGTTATTATAATAACGTGAAAAAATAAGGAAAACGGGAAACACCTCAACTTTAGGGATGTAACTAATGAATTAGTTACCTACATCAATCTTAAATAGAGAGAAAATGTATAAAAATAAATAAAAATCAACTAATACCACTAACTGTAATGACTAGATGTATAAATTTACCTTAAAGTTCTATATAAATCAATATTACTTACTAAAACCATTAGATTTTAAGAACATTGATGGTGAAGATGAAAAACAACACTCTTTAAATTACTAAAAAAGAATAACTTAATTATTCTCTGTACATAATTATATCTTTTTAAGATAATTGATCTAGTAATTGAACATATTATTAAATATTTTATGTATTTATTAGAGATGTGAAAATGAGTTTCAACCCGTAAGCCAAACCGGCTCACTATGAGTTTAAGTTGGGTTGGATTGAGAAAACTTTAGTTTTTTCAAAAGTGGGTTGAACTCAACCCAGCTCAATTAACCCACGGGTTCGAGTCGAGTTGAAAGTGGGTTGACTCTTTAAACCCACCAATATTTTTTTACATTTTTTATTTTTTATTTTTTTTAATAGTTATTTACTACTCCTAATTTTATAAGTTTACAAATTCATATTTTTAAATGCTAGAATGTTGTTCAATAATATTTGAATAGTTTGAATGTTTAATTAATTTGATTGACAAGTTATATACGTTGATATTTTAATCTCTAACAATAATTTTTATAATAAATTACTCAAGCAATCGTCTTATAAACAATTTTTTTAAAGTAGCATGACAAAAATGTGTAGTTCTTTTATTTATATTTTGTTGATATAAATAAAATATGTAATATTTTGTTGATATATTAATATGACAGAAAATATGTAATATTAGTATGTTTTCTTGAACTTTATGAACATTTGTTTTGGAAATAATTCATCATATATTAGTGGTGAGTATAGTTAAGACATTGATTAGTGATTTTATTGTGATTATCATCTCATGAGTTGCTTAAAAAATTATTTAAATATTTGAATACTTAAAAATAAATAAATAAATATTTTTTTATTGAATTGGTGAGTCAACCTACTTAACCCATATCAATCCGTGATGGGTTGAGTTAGGTTACAAAATTTCCAACTCACTATAAAGTGAGCCGGATTAAGTTCTCTCATTTTCAAAGCAGATCGTGGTGGTGAGTCAGATTAGCTTACTTTGACATGTCTGGTATTTATTCCTCCATTCAATTATTATTTTTATAATACATTAAATAATTGAAAAAGATAAAATTGGTAATTATTTGTGTTACATGTTTACGTGTTGACTTGGGCCTATAAGTATGCTTAATTTTTTTAACTATATAACTTAAAACTAGTCCAATTAATCTATGAAAATGGGTTAGCTCAACATCTAAAGCTTCAAGACACGAGGCACAGTAAAGTGATAGTAATAAAATCATAAAAACATTAAGAAAAAATATATCAAAACCCAAAAGTGGAGTCTCCATTCTTGGAGGGTCAAATGCATATTTTGAATCCCAACTCTCTCAACTTTTGACGTTACTTTTTTACAAGACAAAAAATTGATGTTATTGGTGATTAAGTTATATTTTATTTCATATCATTTATTTATGTGTAAAACAAGAATCGTACATTGCGAGAAGAAGAAAAGTTTATCACACTAATTTGCATAAAAATTATATATTAAAACTTTGTTTAATTTGAATATATTATTTGAAGTAACAAAATTTGAAAGGGTTTTGAGAGGGTGAATGAAAAAAAAGAAAGGAGAGAGGTCCCCAGGCACAATAAGAGCACAATAATACCACAATTAACCACTCCACCAAACAGACCAAAAAGAGGCCTAATTTCACTGTCCTTCCAATCGCTCAACCATTCAGCTTTAAAGCTCACATGGAAATTGTGGGGATCAAAATGAAGTGGTTAAACTTCTTCAATCTAATACCCACCCAGTTGAAATTAGAAAGAGCAAAATAAAATACTATAGAAAATGATGGAATGTGACATTGAGCCCTAAAAACTGTGAATTTTATGGTAAAATGACTATCATGTATAAGAACTTTAAAGTCAACCCTTTTCTAACATCCCTGCACGATCACATGTATTTTTTTTTTCAAACACCCTTATTATCATAACTAACACCAATATTAAAATGCATTTCTTTTCCGATACATTGTAAATTTCTTCTTCCTTGATGTGCCGTGCCGTCGCAACCACTACCAATGAATATGAATATAGTATTTTTTTATTTCTTCTATCAATATCGCATAATATTTAAGCATCTCGATATCGATGTATCTAGTATGCTGCTTTAGGACATCAAAACCTAACTATATAGTTCCAAAATTAATGCTTCTCGTTGGATCAATCATGGCGCAAATTCTAAATTAAAAACATGAACAGATCAGAGAAGTATACATTTATATATGAATGATATATATATAATAATATTCATCGCACACATGTACACAAAAAGATATAATATAAATAATAACGAGTTTATGAAGAGCGGAAAATATGTATATATAACAATTTTTTTTTTACCCGAACTAGACAAATTCTCCTTTATGAATACATAAAAATTACAATATATATGACGGTGAAGAATAAAAAGAAAAAAAAAAAAATATGTGAACCTCGTTAATGGTGCAATGGGTTTGGACCGGTTGGAACGAGGCGTTTCTCAACACCGTAACGCGGATCAATCTCGGGTTGGTTTGCGTCGGGCATGTGAGTCCGGTGGCGGTGACGCCGGTGATGGTGGCGGTGGTGGTGGTTGTGGAGAAATGGAGTGAAGTCAAAACCTGTGGCGGGAGTAGCCAGGATTTTTCTGTTAGGGTGGAGTTGGTTGGATTTGAAATGAAAGCAGCGATGGAAGAGTAGAGAGAAGAGGAAGAGCCAGAGAATGAAGGTTAGTAGATGTCGGAGTCTGATGATGAGGGCCATGATGAAGTAGAAAGAGATCGGAATGATTGCATGGAGAGAGGTTTTTGGGAAGAGAAACAATGAGGCTTTAGAAGAAGATGAAGTGTGAGTTTTGAAGGTTTGACAGCTTGAAGATGGTAAGCATGCATAAGAAATGCTGTTACGGAAGCTTGGCATGGGAAGTGTTTGCTTCCATTATAGACTATAGCGTATTTGTTTTTTATATAATTAATTTGGAAGGTCCAGTAGATGCGGAGAGGGGGCAGAATTGTCGAGCATTCTTCTTCCAATGAAGCTTCCTTTGCGTTCAAGGAACAAAGAGTCATTAAGACCACTTTGTCAAACCTTCTATTATATATATTTACACTTTAATTTCTAACTAGCCTAGGCCTCTATAATTATAATTAAATATTACGTTCATCTATTTATTTTATTGGATATAAATATTTACATAATGCCAAATTTTCAATTATTTTATTAGTATTGTAATGAGGGGTTATGTGACTTCTGATAAAAAGCTGAAACATGATCGCTTATAGCCTAAAAAGATAGAGACGGAAAGAGTTAGGGGAGGTCTTGAAAAGGTGCTTTGTCTAGTAAAATTCGGTGGCTTCTTAAAGTCCTCAAAACCATCAAATCTAGTTTTCAACACTCATGTATGAAAAACAGCGACACCTCCCTTCAGTACTCTTGTGTACAACAGAAGTGGAGCAATCTAAAATGGTAAGAAGGTAAAATAGAAACACATTATTAATGCAAGATGAATACATTTAATTCCATGTATCTTCCCCCCTGTTTTCCCGGGTTAAGTTAAATATCTATTATGAACATATTCTTCGTCTGAACGCGGGTAATGGCAACATGATGTATAGAAACCGGCAGAAAAAAAGAGGTGTGAGATTATTTTGACTAAGATTTTTGTTTTATGGATATTGACCGACAATTGATTTAAAATATAGAAAATAAAGTTATACCAACATTTGAATTCCCTCTAATATTTTCTATTTTCAACCATATGTATAATTATAAAATGTCATTGGTATTTGACCTTTAGCTCAGCTTCAGCACAAAAGAGCTGGCATTAAATATTCGGATACGTTTCATCAAAATTTAAATATAATTATAACAATCATGTAAACAATATTATGCCATTTCACACTTCTGTACTCTACATTATATATATACATATACGTTGGAACACGCTAAAGTTGCATAGGAGAGCTGAAAACACTTGCTTCAATTAGACTCTTTCTCCCGTCCTCTTTCAAATATATTGTTTGTTTTGATTTACGCTGACAAATGACTTCATAAAATATGTTTCCATATATCTCTTCTAATGGACTTGGACATGTGGATGTGGGTCTTAAAAACTTTTCTAGCTTTCTCTGACTTTTGAGTTAAGGAACCATGTTATCACCAAATACTACATATATATTTTGACCTCCATACTTCACAGTCCGCTGATAAATGCACCAAAATCTGCAACTTGATTCTTTTATAGGGTAACCCAAAATATAAGACACCCAAAAGAAAGGAATCCGGGTTAAATGCGGTATTTTTTTTCTTAAAATGATCACGAAAGTTAAAAACCACGGTCACATACAAATTATTTTCGGTGATTTGAAAAAAAAAAAAAAGCTTAGAATTTTAAAAGTATTATAAAAATTAAAAGTATTCGAATTTCATGGGATATCAATTTTGACTTCAATTGTAGATGCCAGGCAAGGCAACGACGACACTGCCCATCTCTCATCACAACTTGGATGTGTTTGGGCCCTCTGTCGGGAATGGCCGGAGAGGGCAGCTTCTTTCTGCACCTCCATACATTTCAACCTACACTCCCATAGAGTTGTGAAATAATTCATTTATCTTTATTTTATTTTCTTTCATTTTCTTCTTCCTCCGCCAGTCCACCACACTCCTTTTCCCCATATTTCACCTTCTTCCTCCAACCCACACCCCTCTTCACCATGCTTCATTTTCTTCTTCCTACACAATCCCACATCCCTCTCTCCCACTCTTCATCTTCTTCCTACTCAAGTTCCACACCTTTCTCTGTGCATTTTCTTTCCATTGAAAAATATATTTTGAATTGTGCGATATAGAATGTATTTTTCATTTTGCATTCCAGAATGTATAATATATTTTAAATTGTCCATTTCGAAATACAAACTGTGCAATCTAAAACACACTTTTTACTTTTGCATTTCAAAATGCAAAATCTGAAGTACAAAGTTTGTATCGTGTTCTGAAATATATACTTCGAAATACAAAATTTGTATTTCAGGTTGTACATTCGGAACATCTCCATATTTTAAATTCCAGAACATCTCTAGATTGTACATTCCAGCACTCGAAATGAAAATCTTAAACTAAAGAATAAAATTGGAATTTTCAAGTTTATGGGACTATAGGATGAAAATATGGAACTTTAGGAAGAACCCGCTTTGGAGGAGATATAATTCAGGGCTCACCATTTTCTTCAGCCGTGTGAGCAACAACACAGGTAAAATGACTTTTGAAATTCGAAAGTTATATTTTTCCTCAATAGAACTCCTAAATTATACAATTCAGAAGTTAAAATTGACTTTTAGATTGTGTAATCCAAAAGTAAAATGACTTCCGGATTTGTAATCCGAAACTGTTTTTTTTATTAATCTTCTACTTTTGAAAATCATTTTTTACTTTCACATTACTCGATCCGGAAAGGGATTTTTTTTTTTTTTTTACTATTGGGTTACAGGGAAATTTATGGAGGTACAGGAAGAAGCTGCCTGGTAAAATGTTGGAATGCACATTACTCACAAATCTAGGTATCCACTGGAATATAGTAATGCAATGACAATAAAATAAAGTTGGTGACACTATTTTTGGACGGATATAGCATGAAAAGTTTCCGAGTAGTATTTTTCATCCAATATACGATTAACAACTAAAAAGTCAACTGCGCACCTTATCTGAAGCCACACGGAGGCATAACCACAATAAGATGCACAAGCAAGAATATGTGAACAGTTAATTCCGGTCTTGTACTTTGCAGCGGCCTTACTATATGAGCACTTGCCTTCGGAAATCAGAATAGGCCCATTACACACTACTGACCAGATAATTTTTCATCAACCTTCCTCCCAGTCTACATCATCGTCGTCGTCATCATCTGCTGGAACTTTCTCAGCTTCAACATTCAAATCCCTGACCTTGTAACCTCCATTTCCATTGCCTGTTAAATATTACACCCAGCGCATAAATCAGTTGACACATAAAACATTTCAATCAAAAGAAAAAATAAAATAAAATCGTAACTGCTAAAAAGGAAATTTCAGAAGGGGACTTAGCAATGTTAATAATACAAAGAAAAGGTTTATTAAATTTTAATACTTCTCGGGCCAGTTAAATCTGGAAGGGGAGGCGTTCAGATCAATAACAAACAAACTACGACTCAGCTCTATCAAGCAAATCATAATGTCTAGTCCTCACATAACGATTCCTATTATAATTAATTGACTTAATATATTAATTTGTCCCACTATTATTGGATTACTCTCTATTGTGTCCCATCTTGTAAAACGTATTCATGTGGTCCTTCCACAAATTTGAGTTTAAGTGGGTGGCAGTTCAGTTGATTGTGCCACACGAGTTAACAGCAGACGATAGTTTCTTCCTCTCCAATCTTCCTCTCCAAACCCTTTTATCCGGGAACACAACCCCACCCCAACAATGAAATAAGAAGGAAAAAGTGGAACAAAGGGAATAGCTAAACTCATGAGGTTGGGTCATTACTTCAGACGGGAGAAGGACTCTTGTGATGTTGTGTCACGCATAAAAGAGGGATGCAAACGGACAATGTCATCAGTTGCCAACTCGTTTGACACTTAATAAACCAAATTGTCATATTATCATCCACTCACTTAATTGCGTTATGCTCAAATTGATAGAAAGACACATTGATCCACTTTAAAAAAATGGACCAAATTGTGAATTTAAAAAAAGGTCGGATAGAATTAAGATCAACGCATTAATAGTGGGACAAATTAGTATACAGAGCCCAATTAACTTTATACGAAAAATACACCTGCCTCTATCGACTCCACATTAGTAAAATTTTCCAGACTGAATAGTACTAAAAAACTAACAAGAAAATATACTTGTCTCACCTCTTCCTTCTACCATTACACTTGTTACCACTTCCACAACATCAGCCACAGCAATTGTCTTGTCATTCTCCACTATTCTCCAATTTTAGTCGGATGACAAGTTTATGTCTACCCTATTTATACCAGTTATTAGGAGATTAAATATCTTTTATTTAGTTTGTAATTGTTTGTTCCTTGTTATGAATACTCGATAGTTGGTATACATAGAAACCACCATGTATATCTTTTGTCAATTCTCATAAAATGGCACATTTTCATGGAAGCCAAATCCTATTCTTTGAACTCTGATGTTTGGCCTCATCAACTAAGGTCTGATTTCCCTCTCCTATCAAAATTTTGATAGCAGTCATTACCAACACTGATGCTATGCCACTATTGCAACTGGCAGTTTCGTACTAAACACCACCAAGCCCTTTAACTGGACTTTGCCACCAGAGTAGTAATAGTCACAACCTATGAAGCCCGACACGCCATATCAATGGCGTGTCCCGTGCCCAACACGTATCGGACACTGACATACATGTCAGTAAAGTGTCCAATTTGAAAGACATCTTTTTGTTTTTGACATAACTCCAACACAATGTTAATAACCGTAAATTCAATGATTTTCTAAAAAATCCATAAACTTGTAAACTTATCACATAAGTTTCTATTATGATTATAAAAATAAGGAAAAGATCTTATATGATCACTATTATTCACTTTTTTGGATATTAGATAGATAAATTATATTCATTTTTATGTTAGATGACAATGTGTTAATTGAAAGTTTAAAACTAATATGTATATACATATCGTTTCCCGTATCCTATGTTTTTTCAATTTAGCCGTATCTTCATGTCCGTGTCCTTATCCCGACTTCATAGGTCACAACAGGAAAAAATAATTCATGCATCGAGATTCTTGAAAAGTTTATACTCCGGCAAACCAAAAACTTCCACCAATCAAATAGGATATAATCAATCTGATGGAAACAGAATAATGGATCTCAGATTATTGGGCATGCGTCTGGTTCAGACACAGGTCCAGACCATGGTCCAAAATCTCCTATTTGAAATGTTTATTCCAGTAGTTGTATTCAAACAGCGGTTATTCTTTGTAGTGAATGGTTCTTATGCCATTTAATAGGTATGCTTTGTGTTTGTAGTGTATTTTCTTAATTTCGGAACAGCGTGCAAAGTTATGACTTTCTGTTTTTAGTATAAGAACAGAGAGTAGTTAGAATACAATATGCAGGAGAGCTATGGCACGGAGAATACCACTGGTATAGTGTATAATTTCAGATTGTTTCAATAAATGTTTTCAGATTTAATTTGATATTCTATCACAATCACAAACATTCATCACAAAATTGATCCTCAATTGGATCAGTGTAGTCTGTGAAAAGAAAAGTCTTAATTTTCTAATTCCAATGAAGTGTCTAATCAATTTGAAAAACACAGCATAAGTACCAGAATGCTACGGAAACATCAACTTAATAACCTAAATTAAATGGGTCCATAGATCAGACTAGAAGACGTGACTACATAATTATAATTGTTACTAGTAATAGACCACCTCAAATAACAAAGTAATCCTTCCTGTTCACAATAACATTCACCCAACACAATTTCTTTCCAGTAATTCCTTCCATATTTTTCAAAGTGTTGAAGGGAGTTGACTTTTATGCTAGTCCAACAGGCACCACCCAGTCAAACACAAACCAAACACCAAGGATTTAAACAGCAGACCACATCACTTGATGCAGCACTATAACTCTATTGCACAAAAAGTCACAACCATATTACGAAGAGTACAGATTGTTATCTTGCAACTTCGGCAGCCCGTACTGCAACTTCAATTGAAAATCCCAGTATGGTAATTGGAAACGAGCCTGAGCAAAGTAATTAAAGCTGTTATTGTTCCTTGGATGACCTTGAGAAGAAAATGTAAAACACCTCATTATAGCCAAATCAGTGGAAATGGGGAGATGAGTGGGCGAAAAATGTGATAACAGAAGAGGGTAGGAAGTGGGGAGGCTGGAATTTAGTAGAATTTGGAACCCTGAGAGAGTTCAGGCTTCTCAAAGTGCCTAACGAGAGTTTATTTTATTTCTTCTTCCTTGTTTATCCAAATCAGGTGATATCTAGACTTCAAATCCAACTTTGAAAAAATTACAGCACCTCCAAGCTCACTAACAATTCATCAATCACATGGATCAGCAATTTATCAAGAACAGCTAGCCTATTTAGTGCCCTTTAATCCACACAGAATTGCTACACACCATCTTTCTTCTTGACCAAAATGACAGGACTACTAAAAGGGCTGGTTCTGGGTCAAATATCTCCCAGCTTGTAAAATCCCTCTAATAATTCTTTCTCTCTCTTTTTTTTTTTTGCCAGTGAGGGTATTGGTAAGGGCGCGTATTTGGGATGTGTGATCTTGATCTCTCTTAGGAGGTACCAGTTGGCTCGTGGAAGAGATCATCAAACTCAATCAAAACTACTTCAAACCATGCCTGTAGTTTTTCTGTTTCACTTTGCACAGTAATTATAACTTGACATGCCTCAACAAACCCCTTTCAGCTTGCATTGAATGGCTAAGTAAGATCTTCCAAGCAGCTTGAGTTTTAAACAATAAATTATCTCCTCTCAATTTTTTTCTGATCCTTATCCTTTCCCCACTTAACAGTTAAATATTTGAGTTTGCTTCACCATCCCCCAAAACTAACCAGCCTAGGTATCCCTTGAACTATGTGAGGGTATAAGAAGAAGAGAACTTAGTTAAGATAGTTAGAATACTAATGAGTTAGTCACTTGAGGTGTTAGATATAAAGGGTGTTAGTTTTGTAGATTGAGCACTATCTCTTGGTGAATGGGAAATCCTTGGAGAAGAGAGTGCTCTCCTATTTCTTGTTTTCATTCTATTCGATAAAAAAAATTATTTTCTTTCTCTTTTCAATTATTGGTTCCTAGCAAACTACTTCAATTCCTCCAAGTTCTGCTTTATGCATATTCCCTTTACTGAAAAGAAAAAAGAGGTTTATAACCTTTTAGTAAAGAACAGGACATGTTTCAAACGTTTGATTAGGCGTAGACCTATTTCTACTAGGATGATATATACTAAAAGGAGATTAGCCCCATTTGTTAGTTTTTACCAAATCACTTTTTATATGAAGTTGGGTATCTCCATCATTCATTCCAAGTAAATGTCACCGTTGTAGCACCTAATAATCTCAAAACCACAATCATAATAAGTTCTAGACTTGATGAATCCAGGGTGATGACCATGTGTATTAAGAACATAATTTAGATACAGACAAAAAAATTCGAGCAATAATATAGTCAAACTCACAAGTAATCACATGAACTTCGAAAGTTATTGTTTAAAATTTTATGCCTTGCCTTTTTTATTCTTTAGGAATTTGGGAGGGAGTATTAAACTCAAAATTCTGAAACATTAGGGATTTAAACTTGAGGATCCAAATCTTAGTCATATCAAATTAAAAGACTACAATGTTACCTGCAATAGGAGTCTCCTCCCACTCAGTACCATCATCATCTTCCTCACGTTTGGATTTCTTGCCAACCTGACGATTGGAAGTACTGCTAGAAGGATTGTCTGCAGCAAGTGTATTTGACAATTGTTTTTTTGCAGCTTCTTCCATATCATGTTGTTGTTTAAGTAAAGCAGCATAGTAAGCCTTAATATACTCATCCTGTAATAATAACAAATAGGAGGAAGCAGAAAATTTAGTGAACAAAAACTGTCTTATACATTTGGGAGGAAAGGAAAATGAAGACAAACAGAAAGGGACAAAAAGTTTATTTAATGTTATGAACCTGTATATTTTTATTATGGTCATGGGCAATTGTTGACTTCTTGTCATCTATGTCCTGTGCTACAATGGAAGTTGAAGTCCCATCCAACTTTGTTTCCTCCTTCACCTCCCCACGTTGTTCCTTTGTAAGATTCATACCTGATGTAATCATCCAGGGAGGCAAAACCTTTAAAGTTGTACTGTCAGTTTCAGACTTAAAGCCCTCTCCTTTTCCTTCAGTATTGTTGAAGTCAACTACAACCTGACACATTCATCAATAGACTGTTAAGTAGTTAAAACTATTTAAGGAATATACGCTCAATGCAAAGAATTGAAAAGCATTAAAGAAGATTTGTAGGCCATATTTATTCACATGTAACTTGTTTCAAGATAAAATGAAAAGTTAAACAAATTTAACAACAAACAGAATGAGGAGAACGGAAAACAAGCATGAAACGAAGACAATCTAGCAAGTTGGCAAGTACATTCATGATAAGCATGGACATACAAACTATCATGCTACCACCACAAACAGAAAAAGATCCTATTTGCATTCATTTCAGTCTTTCAGTAGTTCTCTTCGGTCTATATTGCTTTGGGAAAAGGTAAGTAAGTTCAAAAGGCTTTCACTTTGTATTCAACTCAACAATGATCCTCTTTGAATAAAGGAAGCTGTACAGAAATATAATCATAATAGATCATATAGAAGTACTATAAACTTTTTATTATAAGATACATGATACATCTATCAAACTTTTAAGTCGTTTTTACCAACATTTTGCAGGTTTTCTTATACAGTTCAAAGATAGAAATTCCACCTATTAAATATTGGCTGAAGAAATTCAAAACACAATCTAAATGCAAACAATCATCCTCACTTTTAACACTGTTCCTACTGATGGTTGAGGGGGGTGGGGGAAGAAGTACCATGGTTTCCCTGTCACTCCACGTGCAAAAAACATAGCACCCTTCAACAGGAGAATGTTACCTTAGTGTCTCCACTGTATGGCATTGGCACTCCATTATATCCTAGTTGCGACATTTTAGAATCTCCAACATTGATATCTCCACTAGCTGCACGGACAGCAGCACTAGCTCGAGCTTCCCATGCTTGAAGACTGCCAAATTCTGGAACAGGCAAGTCTTTTACCCGACTGAGTTGATCCATTAAAGGTTTGAGCTGTGCCTGCACAAGCACTAGGTTGTGGACCAGTAGCAACAAAAATAGTAAAGGCCATATTGAGTAAATTATAACAATATATCACAAAATTCAAATGAGATTAAGAACCTGTAGGCAATGTACTATCATTCATTAGCTAGCCTCAGTTTTGCACCTCTCGAGAATACTTACCCAACAAAAGATGCCCAAAAATAGTAAAGTAGTTGACCTACTAAAGACTTGCATGTCACATTTAGTTCAGGGTTATCAACTTCTCTTTCCCCATTTCTAAACTACAGCAGATCATTTCATGCGGTTGGAAATCTCACATTTCATACTAGTTATTATATATAAGTGAGCACAAACATCATCGTACGAATCAGTTTTGTAAGATTGAGTTAGGTCATCTATTTCTCTCTTATTTGAAAATTGATGTTGTCGCAACTTCCCCAGCCCGGCTACAATGAGATTTCTGTCTTCATCTCAAACAGGGATCATCATTTTACAGTAACAACAGTAGTAAGGTGCAAACGCCTGAAACCTAACAGGCATCTACACATGTCAATTTTATTTTTTTTTTACTTTTCATAATTTGGCTTTCAGTTGAATTTAGCAGTATCAAATTCCAAAATGATACTTTGTCATTGAGTGTAAGGTTTTAGGAAATTATCAAGCATTCATTAGATTAGGGCTCCTACTTTTGCTCTTTAGAACACATGAGAGCAGGTTTACAGGGTTTATACATATAGAAAATCCCACATTCACTAGACATATAGCTAAATTACTAGTATATAAGTGGACATAAATCTCACTTTACATACTAATTTCGTGAAATTGAATTAAACTTAAAGTCAAATTTTTAATAATATACTTTCAATTTTTTATCTTAAACATTAATTTATAAAATAAAAAATAAATAAATAAAATTAATTAACTTTTTTGTAGCATAAAATCAATTAGAAGAGATTAACCTTACAAACTAACTGATAAGAGATTAACCTTACAAACTAACTGATAGTTCCTAGACCCGAAATGAATCTTTAAATGGGAATCACATTATTAGACAGCTTATCTTAACAATAAGATAAAGAATCAGAGAGATAGTTTAATGATACATGCAATCAGGAAATAATCATTTATTGTTATAAACTAAATTTGCTAAGCTTCCCAGTTATTGGAAAGAACAATGAAACCAACTAAATTAAGTGAAATGATCCACATCATAAGACGCCACAAATATGAATAAACAGCATAGTAAAATCAGATAAGAACCTCCATCTTTTGAAGCATGTCCTTTAACTTTTCACGCCTGCGTCTTCTTGCATTGTCATCTCCATCTCCCCCGTCTTGAGCAGCTATCTTATCAATTTCAACCTCTAGTTGTCCATCACAACTTTCACAGTGGAAGTCTTCATCTTCAAACGATACTAACCGTAGAGCATCCAAAGCATTGTATCTATCATAATCCATATGCACAAGTATTATAGAATAAAAATGCATCAATACAAAATAAATATGACATATACGATGTTGATACTAAAAGGAATTATTGAAACCTTTTTCCACAGTTTGGACATATATATTCCTGAAGTGTATTTTTGTTCTCTAACTCATCTTTCAGCTTATGTTTCATGCGATGTAGTCTGTACCTAATCACATCATAAATCTGCAATGAAATTTAACATAAGAGTTTTCTATATATGAAAGGGGCATAAATTGGTTGTACATTTGTAATGTTTCAAATAAAATATCAATAAAAAGGTAAAATACCATTGTTTTTTCCTTCTCCCTGCAAATAAACAACCAAGTATACTTCTTAAACCACAATTATGGAAGAATTAGAGTGCAGAGATGGACCTGAGCATAATCTAGACAACAGTAAGAGTGTGTGTGCAGCTTGACCTTTTCTTCTCCCTCTTTTGCTGCCTGATGACCATCAGCCGTAGCAGCTACAGCAGCACTATAAATTTTTGCACCTTTTGCTGTCTGAGGTCAAATCTTGAACACAGTCAACCACAACTCTCCCATAGAACCAAATCTAACAATAAAAAATAACTAAAACAACTCTATAAAACACACATCAACAGATGAGACTTATAGACCCTAAATATAAATAACTAGTTAAGCAGAATTTAAACTTACCATAATAGATGAAAGGAAACTTTACATGATAGAGAAAATAATATGAAATGCATCCAAAAGAGGGAGTGTTCTAAAATAATGATCTTAAAGGAGCTTACCTACTCTTCATTCATCATAATTCAGAAAGAAAAAAAAAAAACTCAGAAAGTAATCTTCTCCAGGTTATCTAGTTGTTTTCTAAGTGTTTTTCCCTCTGATTTAGCATGATAGTTTTTGGCTAGGGTTTTCAGTTTTCTGTTATAACTGATTACCTATGATTTCACTGTGATAATCTACGGTAAATAGTAGAATTCTGACTGAAGTTATTGGTTGTGTTGAATCTTAGGGAACTCTAAGGATCATTTGTTTCACGAAATCTTTTTGCATTCCCAGAATAATGAAAGTAATAATATTTCTTCTCACATTTGTTAAAAGGTTATCAAAAAAGTATTCATAGGTATCTTTTATTCCCAAAAAAGTTATATTTCCATGTCTATACAATTTTTATTATCATGCTAAGGAGGTGAGGAAGTTGCATGCCCAGGGAAAATGTGGGGACATTATTTTCTAAACACAATATAACTTTTTTTATTTCATATTTATTTTAAAATTTAGAAGTTATTCCAAGGAATATCAAAAGTTAACCAAACCTATTTGTTAGAAATCTCACATTGACTAAAAATATGATAGTCAAATGATAATATATGAATGGGTGTAAACCTTCCTTTACAAACCAATTTTGTGAGATTGAGTTAAATTTAAAGTCAATTTTAAAGATAGTATTGAAGTATATTCTATTGAAGTTTTTTGGGCTATCTTGCCACTTACTATCAGGTCACTCCAAGTTGCGCATGTTTTTGCATGAAGGTTTACCCAAGGATTATGAATCTATTGTTGCATTGATCCAGTAGCAACATCTCTCCACTACAGATTCCAAAACTCAGTCAGTGCAGTAAAAAAGTTTACTCGGAATTAGTTTCCCATCAATTTCACAAAAGCTCAAAATTTAACAGTTCTCATTCAGCTGATAATTGACAAAAAAACTAATTACTTCAGCATTTCTTTTGAGAAGATTTTAGTTTAGACGTAGTTGGCAGCTGATCCAAAAATGCTATGCTTAACATTCATTGATACATACTCCATGTTTATGTGGCTGTACTTACTCAAACACAAGGCTAATATTTTTTCAGTTTCTATACAATTCAGAAAATGGTTGAACTTCAATTTGGCTATACCTTCAATTTTGTCCTTTGACTAAATTCCTTCATGATTATAGATTTTGTAGATTAATATGCCAATGCCCCCATTTACATCATCAAAATCCAGATGTTGAATTGCAAACGTAGACACGTCATGGAATATGGATTTCAGACTCGGTCTCCATCACTTCCCTTCCTTTAAAAAATTCTGGGATCATATGTTTGTTGCTTCTGTTTGTCTTGTAAGGAATCCAGAGAAACAAAAAGAAAAATGAAAGTGAAACTTTATTAAACTGTAAAAATGAACTGATTACTCCAACAGAGCTATTTCAGTTATTTTTACAGAGGAACAGGTTAGGCTACAAACCATACACTCCAGCCATCATAATAGAATGACAATTGGCTAACCCAACTAACTCCAACTGTCATAACAGAATGACAGTTAGTTAATAACTCTGACTAAGTGCTGACTCAGCAATCTACATATAGAAGTACACTCTATTACCTTGTAAATAGGCTCCCTACATTTTCTCTTAAGTTTGAAGTTCCATATCAAGCAATGTTCAAATACTCACCAAGTTACAGCTTTCTGTATGTCTGAGAGCTCTCGTGTTCCCTTCTTACGTCCATATAAAAAACACAAATTACATTTCAAATCCAAGAGTACCTATTCCTAGAATAATCCATTGTTCATAAATTCTATAATTCTCTTTCTCGGGATGGCAAGTTATTCATATCCAAAGATGTGGTGTTTATGAATTGTTTTCCCTATAAAGATCTCTTCTCTATATCTTACTCTCTTCTCCACCCCACTCTCTGGATGCATCCCAAGTACCTCTAGTTTCCCTACAAGTCACTATCCCCTCCTTCAGCTCTTCCCCCTCTTTCTTCCTCTTCAGTCATTCAAATTCAAAGTCTATTTCCTCCTTCTTTCAAACATCTTCTGATGTCTTCACCAATTTATTGTCCTGTCAATACTCACCACATGTAGGATAGATCCCATTCTGTTCATGTAGTTCCTGGACTCAATCTCACTTGACTCATTGCTCAAACTGAACCAAAGAATGTCAAACAGGCCTTACAAGATGAGACTTGGCTTGCTTCCATGCAAGCTGAATTCACTACTCTGAAGCAAAGTAACACCTGGACAGTAGCCCTTTTCCTCCCTACAGGGGTATCTTGAATTCTGAAAAGGTGGAGGGAGATCTTAAGTTTGCCACTATCCCTCCCAACACCTGGCACATAAATGACTCTGTTTCAAAGGGTAGATGGACTATCAAAAAGCCTCGCTTGTGCTGCTACAAGCACTATTTTGGGCACAAAATGCATTACTATTCAAACTTTGTAGTGGTCCAAGGCCACTTTGCCACGTTAGCACAGTATTGAAAAATGATAACTATGGCGTTTTCCCCCATAAACAGCAGCATAACTAAACCTTAAAAGTTTGTTGCACCTTATGGATATTTGGATAATAATCTTGCAGGTGGTTCTATACTTTATGTAGTGAAACTCTCAAGTATCTTAAGTTATATTCTTCATCAGATTATAGTGAAAAAGAAAAAGTTATGATAAGCATTAAGAAAATACCAGATTGTTATCAAATGAAATATACCGTTTTATTTCGTTTATTGAACTGTGTTGCCTATTTCAACTTATTTAAAAAAACAATCCTAAATAATCTGTCAAATTGCTATGTCAAGGTATGGATTAAAATCACCTCCATTCATTATGTGTCTCCTTCCTTGTCCCTCGAACAATTTCTTTCTATGTCAATTAATATAACCCATAAGCATTAAATGGAATTAACATTTCTAATTGACGTGGCAGAAACTTATTGGAGGGACAAGAAAGAAGACAAAAAAGAAACTGGGACAGGTGATTTTAATGGTCAAGAGATATGACTTAACACAATTCATCAAATGAGTCTCTTAAGTCCATTCAAAAGAGCAATGTTAAGCTATTTGTGTTCTCAATCAAAATATGAACCAACAAAGGAAATTATCTACTTTAGTGGCTAATGCATAGGCAGAAACAAATAGTTACCTCTCTCCTATGATCGCGAGTAATGATCTTTTCTTCTTCAAAGTACCGCAAAGTTCGACGAAGTTGTTTCGTATGCAGTTTAAGGTCCTTTGCCAAGTCTTCTTCTCTAACCCATTGCCGTCTGAAACAAATATTAATGAATACCATCAAACACCAAATTAAATAAATAATAACTGACATGCGTTTTCCCAAATACACTAGAGTCAAGTTCAACCAATATATCATTTAACCCATTTCTTTTTTTATTTATTTTTCATTCCATTTTCACGGCTTTCTCGTTCTTTCTATGCTTTGCACTTGAAAGTTCAAATAACTTCGCTCTCTTCTGGTTTTCGCTCCTTTGTACACAGGTATCAGTTCCATGGTTCTAAATTCAGTAACCAACTCAATATTTAGCTTCTTAAGGCCTCACAAAATAGCATTGCAGCAGCAATATCAGCATTTGTCCAGAATTACTCGCAATTTAACTACTCAACTACCAAAATTCAAAATCACTTTCAACAGAATAACACACAGGCATGCCTCCAGAAGAGTATAAACAAGAAGAAAACTCGAACCTCGTGAGCGCGTCAAGTACCACTACAGCAATTCCCCTGTTATCACTCCTTCCTGTTTTAGGCTGATTATCTCCTTTGCTGGTAAGATCATCGTAGAAAGCCCTAGCAGCTAGTTTAACCAACCTACGCAAATTCATTCAACAAACGAATTGAAACAAAAATTAGCATAGTCATACACAATATTGCATGCACTTCAAAAGCCGCTTATTCTTCTTCGTTTGTACTTTTATTTGACTAAACGCAACTTAGATGCACTCGAACTAAAGAGAGGTAGAAGAATGTGTTACTTGTTATAGGGTTCAATCATCGATTCGACGTGGCTTGGGTTTTAGCACGGTTGTTAGGGTTCCCGAGGGCACCGTGACTGAAATTAGTTGACTAGAGTGAGTTGAGGTCTAAACAAATCTGCTCCCAACAATTCAATAATTGCTGCAACAAAGTACTTGGACCTTGTCAGTGCTATTTATAGAGAGATGAATTGAACCAGCAGGGCGGTTCCACTAAAAAGTAGTTAGATAACCTCTTTCTAATGTAAACTAATTGACAATTAATTTATAGCCATAAATAATAAAATTGGATCTTGTAATAGTCTTTATGAACACCACCAGTATAAAATTATGTTCGCTTTTTTTTTTATAATAAAAAATAATAAAATTATTTTTATTTTTATAATTACAAAAAAATAGACATAAGTACATCTTATATTTTTATTACAAGTGAATTTTATGTAAATTTTTCTTATAAATAATTATTTTAGTTTCAAAAATAATTAATTTTAAAAGAAAATAGTTAAATAAGAAAAACAGTTAAAGTTTAAAAAATATCGTTTAAAAAATAAAATATTAATTTAATTTTAAAAAACTGTTTTTTTTTTAAATTAAATGTATATGATAAAAAATAGTATAAATAATTATGAGTTAAATATGTTTCTCTCCCTTAATTTTCACTAAAATTTATGAATGCATGGAATTAGTTTTTTGAATAAAAAAATTTTGTTAAATTTACTTGATATTTCAAACGCATTTCAAAATAATATTTGAGTTGTTTACACTATTTGATACATATTAGCTTCAATGTATCCTGAAATGTCAATTAAATTTAACAAAATTTGGTTGAAATTACTAATTCTATATATTTTATAGAGTTGAATGACTAAATTTGGTTAAAGTTTCGAAAATAAACTAATTTCAAATTTCACTGAAAATTAATGACTCAAAAACATATTTAACCCGATTAATTTTAAATGTTTTAACACTTTTTATCTCTATGATTTATAATTCATTTTTTCAGTTAGTTAAAAAACAAATAACTATAAATATTACAAATATATTTATTATTTGATTATAACAATTAACAAAAACAAATATCTTATCATGTGATTTTAATTTTAATAACAGTTACAATATATTTTTATTATATAATTATAGCATCGTAAAAATCAATGAAAAACAATTTTGTAATTATGTTTATCTACACATTTTGTACGACTTTAAAATAAACTTTAGTCATACTTCTAAATTATTTTTATTGTGGTAAATACTTTCTAGTCATATGATTATTTTTATCAATGTAAGGAAATGGATATATATTAGTAATAATAATAAAAGTAATTTTTGAAATAATTAAACTATTATTTTTATAATTAAATATGTTTTTAATCCTTTACTATTGAAATGTGTAATTAGTCTTTCCTCGAGACTTTTATCTATTTTAGTCTCTTAACTTTATAAATATATGTATTTATTACTTTTAATCAAAACTTGTTAGATTTATTTGACAACGTGTTTTATGGTAACATCTAAGTTGTTTATATCATTTAACATGTTTTTACTTTAATGTTAGTCGAAATATTATATGAAATAAGTTGAAAACATTAAATAAATTTCATAAAATTTAATTAAAATAAATAAATTAACGCATTTATAAAATGGAGAAACTAATTTGGGTTAAGTTTGAAAGAATAACTAATTTCAAATTTCACTAATATCACATCCTTAATATAATGTTTATTTTTTTTCTTATTTTATTATATTCTATTTTTTCTCTTCTGTTCAAAACATTTTGTTTTAACAGGTGTAAAAAACATTTTGAACGAATATTTTTAAAGAAATATACGATTTCATAATTAAAGTATAAATTGAATATCCCATTACAAAGAAAGTTTCACAATGTATACAAAATACCCTACAAACATTAATTTTTTTTTAAAATTATATCGAATATGGTGTTAGATTTCTTTTATGAACAATTGCTATCTGAAAACTAACTTTTAGATTTGGTAGTCCTAACATTTATTTCAAAATAATAACATTATTTTGTTTTTAATATTATAATAATAAAATTTGAGAAATTTAATGTGGAGTGTTTTTTTTTTAACAATATCTTTTGGAATTTTTATATATTACTATAATTCTACTAACAACAACAAAAAATTCGAAATATACTTTACATATGATGAAACTATAAAAAGAAAAAAGAATTTAAAAATCAATGTAAAATCATTGTTGACATTGAATAATTTTCAAAATACATTGTACGTTATTTCATGTCACCATTAAAGAAAAATGAGAAAATCTTAATTGAAAAACAAAAAACATAGTTAAAATATAGCCTATTTTAAAAATTATGATACAGGTGAAAGGATTGGAAGGGTAAAGGAAAGTCATTTAATACCCTTGTATCTATTGTTCAAAATATATAAAATAAATAACAAATATAATGGTAGAGTTTAACTAAGTTAAAATTAAACTTGTATAATCTGAATATATTTATTATAACGGGAAGATCATCAAAACAATCAACATTTAATATACTTACTTCATGCTGGGCTCGTATTAATACTATAGACTTTTTTGTTGGTTTATGGACGTTTAGCTGTATATCTAGTTGAATAAATTTATTCATAGAGAATTCAGTAAAAAATAAATAAATAAAATAAACATCTTTAAAAATTAAAATTAGTTGGTATACAGATAAAAT
>Ga0214542_1001838_pt1 | contig 43867 bp, 17 predicted proteins | sample CNSS1metaG_FD_160096 | JGI IMG/M metagenome (GOLD analysis project Ga0214542, IMG submission 160096) | Root nodule microbial communities from cowpea collected in UCLA plant growth center, Los Angeles, California, USA - CNSS1 | ecosystem: Host-associated > Plants > Roots > Nodule | place: USA... | reverse complement strand
ACGTTATTGCTAAAATTAGTAAATAATCACACTTAGACAAACGAACACAAATCCCTTGGGAAAACGATACTTGGACTTCCATTTTTACTACTTGTAACGAATTGGTACACTTGCCAAAGAGTTAACATTAACCAGTCTAGACACCTATTGTTTTTGTTGATATGTCATTGGTGATAAAATATTTCAATTTTAATGATAGTAACTACTTTAAGAACAATCTTGTCTTTTAATTATATTTTTATTTATAAGTTCAGATTTATATATATTTTATTTATAATTTCAAATTTAAAATTCTTATTGGGGAATTCGAGTTGAATTTCACTTGTACAAACTGGTAAATTTACTCTACTTATTAAATTGATCACAAAATGACAAACACACACCTAAGATAAGCCAAAAAGATTAAAACTAAGTCTTCCACTGATGCATAAGCTGAATGGTTCACTTAAAGTTCCTATTGATTCATTAATTTTTAAATTTAGTACAGTTTTAAAATATAATAATTTTGTATGCCGTATTAATTAAATGATTGTTAGTCCTTAAGTTGTTTGTCTTCTTTATTACAATTTTTCAAACCATGATATTGCCTTATAATAACTTATTTCAGCATAATTTTAAGTTTTCCTTAACTAATTATCAGCTCAAAATATTTTTTTATTCAATTGAGTTAATATATATATTATTTGCTTTCACGGCTAACTTAATCTTTTTCACCAAGAAGTATTATTCGATCCACCATTCCGTCTAACATATTTCAATAATGTAATCTGACAACAATTCATTGATATAAATCGAAGTTTCTTCAGTTAAAACTTGATAATTAAAAAATGTATAGAACATTTATAATCATTTTGAATGTTTACAAAAAATACAACTAAGGTATAAAATACAATCAAATTACATTGACAATATAAAATTATGTAAGTCGTTGTAATCAATTTTAATTAACAAATAATATTTTTTTATTATGCAATATGTGGAGTTGTTGCAATAATTTGTAATTAGTTAATTATACAAATATTTTAATCTAAAATCTATAAAAGTTGTCATAGCAATTTTTAATTAGTTTATAGTACATGCTTTTATAAGAAAAATATTATTAAATCCATTGTCGTTACAGTGGTGACATTATAAATATCACTTTTTTTTTCCTCTTAAACGTACCGAGACGTTGTTTAGTTGACATTTTTTTAGTGTGTTGGTTTTATTTGTCCCATTTAGTGTATCAGTCCGACATGCAATAAGAACGATGGATTCACTTGTTAACCCAATTTTTTTTTTCTAAGTTCTTATAATTGAAATAAAATATATATACTTTAAACGATTATTTATATTCTAAATAATTGCAAATTAAATTTCAATTTGTTATTATAATTAAATAATTAAACAGTTAAAACCAGTAGTTTTTTAGCATTGGGACAGACCGAGACGTTTGTCCCTTAGAAATTTAAACATGGTGTATTATGGAATTATTGTAAGAAAAATAAAAAGCTATTTTTAAATACTGCGTTCATACAAATTATTCTTTATTATTCGGAATCGTCATTGCTATCGTTTGTATTATTGTTTATAAATTTAAAAATTTGTGGTGCGTGAGGGCTGGTGTTGGTGGGGACTGCATGTCCCATAGCATATTTGTGGGACAATAAACCCTTTCGGATCTCCAAGGGTTGGGTTATGAGTGGTGCTCTTATTCTGCACTAACTTCCACTACTTTTTACTTTATCTATGCTTTATGCTTTTCGCCTATTATTATTGCTGTCAAATCCCTCTCTGCATCTTCTTCATCATTCATTTCAATTTCTTATCAATCTCTTGCTTCTATAACATGGTTTTAAACATCATTAAATTTTAACTAATCTTATTTAACAATTAAAATATCTTTTATTTAAAACAATTTCCTTTGTCATATCAACTGTTCCATACCTTTCCGAGTTGTTTCATAATTGTTGCCTTTGCATTGTAGCCTCGTCTTGATTATGGCGTCCTTTTCGTAGCTAACCACTGGCTTCAATTCAAACCACTATTCTCGGTCACAATCACAAATAACTTTTTTTTTATATATGCATATATCTATGTAAATTACCATTATTATATATGTGATTGCAAAGTTCAAGTGGTGAGGGATCAATGAACAGAACAAAGTTCAATCCCATAAAAAGAACAAAAAAATCGAGGCTGGAGTACCACACGATGACGAGTTTTTATGCGAAGCTAATAGTGACCAAATTGGAATAAAATCGATAGAGCACCAAATTCAAATACTAATAAAAGAAGAGAATAATACAAAAAGAACAGCACAAGGAGACATGATATATGTTCTTTCTTTTTTATATATACACACACACACTTTAATTTCAAGGTGCAGGTGTAAGAGTTTTTTAAACTGAGTTTTTATCTTATTTTTTCAGAAAGTGTTTTCTTCTGTAATGAGTGTTTTAACAATTAATAAGTAATTTAGTGATTAATATTGTATTATTATATATAATTATGAATTTGTTAAACATTTCTTAAATTTTTAATAAAAAGTATAACTAAAAGTAATTACTTATTTAAAAAAATCAAATTTGTTATGATTTGATAGTATAGGAAATATTTTAGTTGACTACGGAAAACAAAGAGTAGCTACACTGATTGTGGTACATATAAAGGTTCTTTAGATCGTCACGCGCACACACAAAAGTTTTATAGATTCGAGTACAAACAGAAATTCGAATGCAGTGATCAATAGAAATACGACTTTGAGTGAGGTAATTAAAAAGTTAAAAAAAATATAACCACTTGCGTTGGCTTAAAATAGAATTGTTTGAGTTATTTAAGAAAGGGGATTAAATGACAGCATTAGAGTTGAAAGTAAAAATCAATTTGTTTTTGTTAAGACAAATCCAAAACAATTTGAGATGAATTAATTATAAAACTAAAAATATTATTCTTTTAGTACATGCCACAAAAGTATACGGAATTAAAAAGTGTTTCCGCAATATTTTCCTACTTTATAAACTGTACCGAGATTATATATATATATCAACGGAAGGTACTATTAGTTATATTTTTATTAGTAGTACTTAAAGAAAGAAATTCAAAATACAATTTGAGTTGGACGTTTAATTTGAATCTAAATTCAAACTTGATTATATAGTTGAGGGAACTCGTTTTTTCGTACAATTTTTAGAAAAAGGTAACTTAATGTTTAATAATATTATTAATTTAGTATACTTGTTCTATCATTTTTTTATTGTATTTTATTTATGGAATTTTTAAGCATATGTCGCTTAGAAATTTAATTACGAGTCTAAGTTTCATGTTGATTAGAAAGATTAGAAATAAAAGAGTAGAACACCATAAAAAGATAAAGATTTATAAATTTATTATCTAAAATTTTTGATTGAGAATGATGTCAATCTTATATAATTAGACTCAAGTCTCATTAATATTGTATCTTTTAGTAGAACTCACACTATAAATTTAATAAATCCTAAAAAGTGGTATCAGAGAAAATAGTATAATTTGCTCATTCGAGAATTATTTTTTAAAATGTGTTTTAACCGTAAGTAACTTCAATCTTACAATACTTTGGAAAATGGTGATTATATCAACAGTTTAAGCGTTCTTGAAACCCAATCACAACATAAGCAACGCGAATTGATGATAGGCAAAACAGTGAATATCAACAATTATTGATCATAATAATAATTGTAATTAGAAATTTTAAAGTAGGCAACTAATTCCTTTATGGCGTGTTTACTATTTAAAATAAATAAAGAAAGATGTGAAACAAATAATAAATAATTAGTGTAAGTAAGAAGAGGAAGAATCTGGGAAGATAATGAATATTTGAAAGTGACATGTGAGTCCAACTTGGCCGCGCGACCACAGAGTGGCCACGCGCCACGGGTTTTGCGTTGAACCAATAACTGTGCGCCACGTAAGCATAACGAAGAGAGCTTGAATTGCGTCCAGGTTCAATCACACTTCTCTTTATAACGAAACCTCGTTCTCCTTGTTCCTGAGAAAAAAACCAACAGAATCTACTCCAATTTTCTAGCTTAGATTCCCTTCTGCAATGGCTCTCGCCGTCACTACCACTTCTTCCTCCTCTCCAGCAGCGTCCAATTCCTTCTTCTCGCGCCTTGGATCTTCCTCCGACGCGAAAGGTGATAATCTCAATTCCTTTCCTTTCCTCTTTTCTCCCGTTTTAACAAACTAACTTGATCTGAATTTCTCGTTTCTAGTCACGAGTTTGGGTTTCTTTAATTAATGCTTGCGTGTTTCTGTTTTCAGCTCCGCAAATCGGTTCCTTTCGGTTTCTGGAGAGGCCGCACGTTTCGTCCGTTGTTGTTAATTTAACTCAACGATGCTCCTCGGTCGGACCTCTCAACGCCCAACCACAACGGAATGATTCCATTGTTCCTCTTGCAGCAACTATTGTTGCTCCTGGTATGTTTTCTGCGCTCTGTTGTCACCACATTTTCTTCTTTTCTGGAAATTTTCTGTGTTGTTTTTTTTTTTTTCTTTTTGGGCCTTGATTGGAGGCGATTTGAACGTGTTTTTTTAAATGTTGTGGTGTGTGATGTACAGAGGTTGAGAAGGGACAGGAAGATTTTGAGCAATTAGCGAAAGACCTTGAAAATGCTTCTCCTCTTGAAATTATGGACAAGGCTCTCGAGAAATTTGGCAACGACATCGCTATTGCATTCAGGTAGATTCTTAATTTTATGTGTTGATGCTTTTGTGGCTTGGTGCTTTATTTATGTGGACTTGCATGAGCATGTGAATGTCTCTTTTGAATTTTACCTTCAGGCGTTTTTTTTAGGATTGGTGGTGGAAATTTTCAAATATTTCGCATCAGTTTTCATAAACTAATGCCACATTCACATCTGTTTGTAGATGGTGAAGTACGAAGACAAACAGGGGACAGATGATTTTTAACTTTCTCTTGTGTATAGACATGTTATAGTAGCATACTTCAACAAATCTTAACAAAGAATGTATACAATAAAATAAGTAAATATATTTAATGTGATGATAACATAAGAAAATGTTATTGAGGACATTAATTGGAATATACATATAAAACTTTGCAAACAGAGTAGGAAGATTAATAGGAGAATGATGTGGAGGAGGATTAAGAACTATTCTGTTGGAAACGTCTTAATAAATGTTTTCGTGTGTCACCCACCGAAAATGCCAAGTGAATATGAAAATTGAAGAATCGATGTGAAGATGGCACTTCCGTTGAGTACATTCATTCTTGTGCACAATTTCGACTATTGAAATATAGCTGGCGATTAAGTTTTGTTCCTTGTTTTATGTCTTAACAAATGTGTTCTGATTGACTATGTATTTGGTTTTGGATTTTAATGGGTAGTTATATTCTTTCAGCGGTGCTGAAGATGTTGCTTTAATTGAGTACGCGCATTTGACGGGTCGACCCTACAGAGTCTTCAGCCTGGACACTGGAAGGCTGAACCCAGAAACTTACAGATTTTTTGACGCAGTTGAGAAGCATTATGGAATTCACATTGAGTACATGTTCCCTGATGCTGTTGAGGTTCAGGCCTTAGTAAGAACCAAGGGGCTCTTCTCATTTTATGAGGATGGGCATCAAGAGTGCTGCAGGGTGAGAAAGGTGAGACCCTTAAGGAGAGCCCTGAAGGGTCTCAGAGCGTGGATCACTGGACAGAGAAAAGACCAGTCTCCTGGTACTCGGTCTGAAATTCCTGTTGTCCAGGTTGATCCTGTTTTTGAGGGATTGGATGGTGGAATTGGCAGTCTGGTTAAGTGGAACCCGGTCGCAAATGTTAATGGGCTAGACATATGGAACTTCCTTAGGACCATGGATGTGCCTGTAAATTCATTACACTCCCAAGGATATGTTTCAATTGGCTGTGAGCCATGCACAAGGCCAGTTTTACCTGGACAGCATGAAAGGGAAGGAAGGTGGTGGTGGGAGGATGCCAAGGCCAAGGAGTGTGGTCTTCACAAAGGTAATCTAAAACAGGAAGATACTGCCCAGCTTAATGGAAATGGGGCCACCCATTCAAATGGCTCTGCCACTGTCGCTGACATTTTCAATTCCCAGAATGTGATCAACTTGAGCAGGGCTGGAATTGAGAATTTGGCAAAATTGGAGAACCGACAAGAACCGTGGCTTGTTGTGCTTTATGCACCGTGGTGCCGCTTCTGTCAGGTTAAACACTATTTCCTAAACTTCAATACTCTGTTAATGTCGTATCACTAAGGTTCATTTGGTTTGAAATTACCATTATCTAATTAGAGGTTTATTGTGAACTGAAACAGGCGATGGAGGAATCATATGATGATTTGGCAGAGAAGTTGGCTGGGTCGGGAGTGAAGGTTGCGAAATTCAGAGCGGATGGAGAGCAGAAAGAATATGCACAAAGTGAACTGGAGTTGGGAAGTTTCCCCACAATACTTTTCTTCCCCAAACACTCTTCTCGACCAATTAAGTACCCTTCTGAAAAGAGAGACGTCGATTCGTTGATGGCATTCGTGAATGCCTTACGGTGATGGTCAATTGAGTATTTCGCTCAATGTTCCGTCATACAATGGTGACAATAAATTTCTCCACAGATTTTGGCAATTCAGTGAAACTGGGGATGATGGCAGTTTTGACAGCAAAACAAAGATTCTCAGTTAGTAGTGTCCGTGTATAGTATTAGTTTACCTTTCTCACAATTATAATTGGTGTACGAGGATGTGATGTCATGTCTGGGTTAGATGAGTAGAGATATGGTTGTATTATCACTATCAGAATATAGTTTTTTAGGCGTTACCAAATTTCCTGATCGAATGCCAATTAGTAACCGTACCTCTTAGGTTTTCCTGGATTGTTTTTGTTAGAAGGTTCTAGCAACTGGAGCAAAAACATATTTGGATTTCATCATTGGGTTCCTATGTTTCTTCATTGCCCTTGGTTGCAGTACTTTAAATGTATTGTGATGTTTATCACAGAACCACTACAGCTTGATTGAATCAATTACTCAATCCACCCGTTTCTATTTTGGTCTATACTATTTTATTGTTGTTGAGTGGTTCATTGAGTGACGAATCAATCTTTTGTTGAGTGGATTTTGAACCACGGATGAGTAAGTTGGACATGTATAATTTTTAAAATTATTTTTTAATTGGATTTTAGTCTTAAATAGGGAATTCTAAGAAGGATGTTATTCCTAATTAAAGTGACATTATTTCACTCTCATTCTCAATATTTGGCAGAAATAATTTTTTATGTAGGATTAAAATGATTTTTCTAATGAAATCAAAGATAAAGTATGCACCTTTACGACGAGATGAAATAGTTATTTAAGTTAATTTTAATGAAAAAGATGAGCATACAAAAATGGATTATAATTGATAATTTGAGAATTTAAAAAATACATAAAAAGTCTTAAACAGTCAGAAGTTCCCTGTTTGTAAAACACAAACGAAGATGAAAAGATAATTTCTACTCTCAGGAAAAAAGAATCTTTTATTATATAAAGATAAAACAAAGAATCATGTTTTTTCTTATGCTAAAATATTATTTTGTTCCTCTAATTTTATATAAACTTTAATTAGATCTTCAATTTCTATTTGGTTCAATTTAATTCATTAATTTTTAAAATTGATTCAATTAAATTGTTATCACTAGATTTTTGATAAAATTTATACATTAAATCACATTACTTATCACTCCATCTAAAGATAAAATTAATTTGAATATTTAGTTTAAAAAAGAAAAAGACTTGCCAAGTAACAGCCAAATAATTTAATATATAAATTCTAATAGAAGTCTAAGATAAATATAATAGAAATAATTTAATTAAATCAATTTTAAAAATTAGAAAAATAAATTAAACCAAATAAACATTAAACATGATTGAATATTTTATAAGAATCAGAAGACCAAAATAAAATTTTAGCATTTTTCTTACACAATACCACCGTTAGTGAAATATAATGTTTAACCCGTGAACTCAAATTTATCCGTTTAAACATTGAGCTAAACATAATTTTGAGTTAAAATATAAGATTGAAAGCTTGTAAACGCTAAATTTTTTAAAATATATTGTAAATTATTTTATTCATTTAAGATATTAAAAAATACCAGTTAAAATGGCTGTAAAATTTTTAGTAGTTATATGATATATGAGATATTCAAAACAGTAAAAATGTCAATGGTCATGATATATTGAAAAATAAAAATGGAATGTAAGGATACTAGAAAAGTTAATAATTATAAAAAATGAAAATGAGAAAAATATCAAGAAGTCATATTGAGTTAAAAATTATTCTATATAATTAAAGTATTTATTTCTACAAACATTTTAAATAAATAGTTAATAATTAAACTCTCAACCTACTTTTTTGACAAATAAATAAATTAAAATTTTAAACTATTTAAATATTATTAGATCAAATTATAAAAAGTCAATAAAAAAATTATGGACATTAACCTTATCAATTTTCATTTTATCTTTTAGAATACATTTTTAAAAAATTTACAAAAAGGTTGGACTGGTTTTTCGTAACAAAACATGTTATAATTTGTAACCAAATAATGGGGAGTGTATTAATATGGTTGAAGGGACTTGTCCATACCAGATTGTTAGAAATTTAAGTGAGTCACATTGGCTAAAAATGAGAAAGTAAATCATTATACGAGGATAAAGACCCATAAATTCATTGTTTTAAGGTTTTAGATTGAAAGTGGTGTCAATACCTTATGTGATTGGACTCAGATCTCATTGATATTGTATCTCTCCTGTGAAATTCTCTCTATATACCTAACTAACAAAAACGTTAGTTTGTTATTCATCTTATGTATGGTTTAAGATCCCATCTAGATGCTCTGCATAACAAGATGATCCATATGTACTTCCCCATGCATGTTCATTTAACTTGATTTATTTTCATATTTGATCCGTTTAATGAAAACTATTTAAGTTTTTAAAATATTACTCGATCTAAACTAGATAGAACATTAAACATGTTTCGTATTCATTGCTGCCATTTAAGTTTAGTCTAAAACACCAATGTTAAAATGTTTATTATGGATGAAGTTTTATAATGCATTATATCAGTTTTATTCTATGGATTATATCTTCTCTTCAATATACAATACCATCAAATATTAAGAGTTCAGAATTTAGAAACTAACAAAGAAACAAATGACAGACCCAATTAGAAGAGATTGTTTTTGTAGTTATCACACGATTTGAATGTGTTTTATTGTAGTTATAGACTTATTTAAATCATAAGGGGGTGTTAAGCAAATAAAATAAGACATTGGACATCTACAACATGAACTAAAACGAAGCAAATATGGGAAATTATTGCCCATTAACCGAAACATAAAATTATGTAATTATTAAATCGTAGTACTCTTGGCATTCATGTTAGTGGGACCAAATTAATTCTGTTATGAAAGCTATTGCTTTCAAACATTTAATAATAGTACACTCCAACAAAATGTCACTTCTAGGCCATGTTATTTGTGTTTGCTATTTATGCAGTTTTTGAAAATTGAAATGTAAATTTAAATTTTATATTAAATAAAAATAAAAAAGTTAATTTGTAAAAGTTGATTTGAAGTATTATACAAAAAATAAAGAGCCATTAATTTATTATTTAAATTAAAATTCTAAGTTGGATATGCTATCAAATATCTTATATATGATAAATATTATTCTTTACCCTTTATTTCTTTGGATTCCCATTTCTGATCCTAGATCGTTGAACCCTTTTTGATTATTGTTTGAAGCATGTTTCATTTCTCCATTGACTAGCTTTTTGGTGTCCAAACAGAAAATTGGAGCAAATTTTACTGAATTGAAATTAATCATGATTTATGTGTATTTAAGGTGTGGCCTTTTTTTCTGTTTCTTTTTCTAGTAAAGTCTTATTCTTTTTTCTCAACTTTATCATTGGTTAAAGACTTGCCAGTTTTCATTTGAACAACTCTACCTACCAGTGCCTCTCCAACATCATCCACACGCACTATCAATCCCCCAAAAAGAGAGTATTTTAGTGGATGAGTTCAGAAATCTCAATATCCTCCACTTTTTTTTTTATTATTATTGATCTTAAGTTGTCTATTTAAGCAAACATAATCATGGTTATTCTTTAGCTAATTATGGCGATTGTCATTGCAAAATAAAAGCTTCCCAGTGGCAAATATACGGTGGTAAAGTTGGTAACCGAAAGTTCCCTTTATGGGATCAGGTAGCAATGGATTATTAAATATTCAAACATTTAATAACAGTGGTGAAAGAGTGAAAATGATGATTAGAAAATAAGTTTTTATGAAAAAGTTATCTAGTTAAAAATAGTATGATATTCAAAACAATGTAATAATAGTATGTTTATGATATTGTAGTTTGTCTTCCTTTTATGATTAGACTGAAGAAACATTTCAATGTCAATGATAAATTATACGAAAAAACTACATAGAGAATAATGTTGTAATTATTGAATTTTCTTTCGTTTTGAATGTACACACCTCACAGGTGCTCAACAGATAAATGTTCAAATGCTTTTGGGTCATAAAGTTTGGTTTCTTTGGGGAGAAATTGTCTAACTACTTTTGATTATAGAATTAGTGTATACTAGTATTATATAAATTAATTTATGGAGTTTGTATCTGATTAGAGAACGTGGGAGATGCTGAAAGCAAGAGAAGAAGAGAAGCTTTTGGATGCATCAGTGAAGAAGCAACGTGTCTCTGCACAAGCCAGGCTGTGTTTGTGTTGAAATTTAAGTATCATCTATGAGTGTGCCACAAAAGTAATACCACTATTAATACTACAAACAATGAAGCCACCACTTTATTTATCACTTCTCCCTTTTGTTCGAATCCCTATATTACAACCTTGAAAGTCAAATTCTTTCGCAAAGACGATTAGACATATATAGGGCATGTAAGAACTTCTCATATTTTACAAGTGAGGAGATGAAAATCCGTTGAATTTGAACCGACAAGGCTTCTGCATAACACTACACCCAAAGTCAAGAATAACGCGCACACACTAACTTAAACTCCAAAATCTTCTTGGCTACTTTCCCTCTCACGCAGAAAAAGAAAAACCACTAATGGTGAAACAAAGAGCCCTCTCAAAAGACAATGCTAGAAAGCGAAGCTGAGGAGCAAGAGAAACTGAATTGGAATTGAAGATTCCAATGATAAACTCAAATTATCTCATCTTTTCGTTCTCGCTGTTACTAATCCTAGCGTTTACCCAACATCATGCGGCTACTTCCGATCAAACCAACGCGCCATTCGTGGGCGTGAACATCGGCACTGACGTCTCCAACCTCTTACCCGCACCAGACCTCGTGAACTTCCTCAAACACCAAAAGATCACTCACATCCGTCTCTACGACGCCAACCCCGACATCCTCCGCGCCCTGTCGGGCACCGACATCCACGTCACCATCAGCGTCCCCAACAACCAGCTCCTCGCAATCGGTTCCTCCAACGCCACCGCCTCCTCCTGGATCCGCAAAAACGTCGCCGCATTCCGCCCCGCAACCCGCATCATCGCCGTCTCAGTCGGCGACGAGGTCCTCACCACCCTCCCCTCCGCCGCGCCGCTCCTCCTCCCCGCACTCCTCTCCCTCCACGCCGCCCTCGTGGAGTCCAACCTCCACAAGGACGTGGTGGTGTCCACTCCTCACTCCGCCTCCATCATCCTGAACCCTTTCCCGCCCTCTCAGGCCTTCTTCAACCAAACCCTGGAGACCTTCATCGTCCCTCTCCTCCGTTTCCTCTCCCAAACCAATTCCCCCTTAATGCTCAACCTCTACCCCTACTACGTCTTCATGCAGAACAAAAACCTCGTCCCTCTCGATAACACGCTTTTCAAGCCCCTCCCCGCTTCCAAACAAATGGTTGATCCCAACACTCTTCTTCACTACACCAACCTCCTCGACGCCATGATCGACGCTGCCTACTTCTCCATGAAGAACCTCAACGTCTCTGACGTCCTCGTTCTTGTCACGGAAACCGGTTGGCCTTCCAAAGGGGACTCCAAAGAACCCTACGCCACACTTTCCAACGCTGTCACGTTCAATTCGAATCTTATTAAGCATGTTTTGGATCGGAGTGGCACCCCTTTGCATCCCGAAACCACTTCTAGTGTTTATATATATGAGCTTTTCAACGAAGATTTGAGGTCCCCGCCTCTGTCTGAGGCTTATTGGGGTTTGTTTTATGGCAATGCGACGCCGGCTTATTTGCTTCGTGTGTCTGGGGTTGGGGCTTTTCTGGCGAGCGATAATGCTAATCAGACATATTGTGTTGCTGGGGATGGTGTTGATTTGAAGGTTTTGCAGGCTGCGTTGGATTGGGCGTGTGGACCAGGGAGAGCGAATTGCTCCGAGATCCAACCTGGGGAGAGTTGTTTTCAGCCGAATAATGTTAAGAATCATGCTTCTTATGCTTTTGATAGCTATTACCAGAGTCAGGGGAAGTCTCCTGGATCTTGTGACTTCAAAGGGGTAGCCATGATCACAACCACTGACCCCAGTAAGTTTAAATTAAATCTCTCGTCTTCCTTTGTATTATGTTGGTTGCTTATTCCTAGTGCTTGCTTATGAATATTCCTGGGGTTTTAATGTATATGCGGTTATGTTTAACTATCCTCTTTCAGAGTGAAGGGCGTTCCCGTTTTCATTTGTTATCATGTGGTTATAATGCTTCTTGTTTTACCTCGTAAGCTTGTTTTATAATGTTGAGGGAGAATCTATGGTCTTAAGATAAAGAACAGGCTTGTGAATAATAATGATTTCTGCTTACGATTGGAAAATGGGGAAACTAGAACTGTGGCGAGGCAATGATTTCTGGTATGCAAAAGCAATTTGTGTGTGGATTGGAACACGGTTGGTTAAAATTGGTTGGAAAAGGAATTCTACTTCTCTATTGTCAAAAACAGAATTGGTGATAACAGGATGCTGGCTTGTCTGAGGTTTACCCCGACAGTTGCAGAAATTTGTCCATATAACAGTCACTTTCTTGCTATTCAGTGTTCAATTTGCACAGTTTACTTTCCAACCCAGTAGTTATATTGAGTATACATGCAATGCAATCATATTTTCTCTATACCTACTTAAGTATAACACGTTTTTCTTTGCAGGTCGTGGCAGCTGTATATTTCCTGGAAGGTAAGCAACTTTGTCTGCTAATCTGCCCAGTTTTTAACGTTGTTTTATGGATCTAAACGTTTTGATAACATAAAATAAGTAACTGCTGTATCTAATGTTTGTTTTCTCATACTGTTGATGCAGTAGGAATTTAAGCAACAAGACAAAGCAAGTAGTGAACACTACTCACTCAAGCAATGCAGGGGATAATTTAAGGTTAAGAGCCTTTAGATGCATTGAAGTAAGTGCAATCTACGACATTCTGCACAATTACTTTGTTGCTATTTTCCCCCTTTTGTTGTTACTCGTTCTTTGAGGCGACAAAAAAATATTTAGTCTTTTTTAGGGTAGGATTTATAGGATTATTGTGCATCTCTTAGAGCAAAGGATTTCTGAATGACCTGCTGTTCTAAAACTTAGTGCTTAAGATAGGTGCTCCTTTCAAGAAAGTAAAAAGGGAGTGGGGTTGTAATTAAATATGTATCTTGAAATCATATTTGTTAATTAATCTTTGTAGTATATGAACATAATGGAAGTGAATCTTCTGAGGTGAATTTTTTTTAAGACATGTCTCATGTGAGGAGAGAGACACACTATGATCACAAACAGGGTTTAGAAGTTTTATTACTACCCGGTTGTTTATGGTCTTTGTTTATCACTCACATGAAAACATCTCTTACCAATATATTTGGGAGTCGGAGGAGGACAATGCTTCAATTTCTTTTATTTTACTTCTTTTTTTTTTTACTGAGAAAAAGGTAAACAATTCATAATAGAAAACTTAGTTGGTCTACGGGCTGACCCAATAATCTGTTGAGGACCCCTTAATCCATATAATCAGTAAGTTAAGCAAGCACATTGAACAAATGGTATTATAACTGTGAGATCATTTTAAGACTAACGTAAGTTGGTATCTGTAAAGTGAGCTATTTTCAATTTGGGTTCCTATAATATTTCAAAATTATTTTTTATTTACTATATTACGTGTTTTATTTTGAATGACTGTGGTGTGTTAAGTAAAAAGTTAAAATCCTTCAAAATGACGTTTACCAGTAGTATAATAATGTTAGTAAGTAACGTCTTAAAAATTTAAGATATGTAAGATATTTTACTTATTTTTGAAGGACAAAAATAAATAAAATATTTTATAAGAATTGAAACCAAAATCATACACTTTATAAGATTAAAAATAAATATTTCAAATTTTAGAAGACGTAAAAAAAGAAGTTATAATTGATATGATTGATCCATTAGTGCAACCTATTAGTTTTCAAATTTACTGAGGAAAAATAACGAATTATTGTAAACCTACACTTGATAAAAATTTAAAAAGGGTGCTAGCTTAGTGAATCATTCATAGGCCCAAGCCCAAATAAAGGAAACAGAAAAGAAAATTTAAAACAGTGCGGTGAACGTGGATCGAACACGTGACCTTCAGATCTTCAGTCTGACGCTCTCCCAACTGAGCTATCCCCGCACGTTGATCTGTAGCTTAATGGATCATTTACAGGCCCAATCCCAAATAAACGAAACAAAAAACTAAACTCAAAAATGCGGTGAACGTGGATCGAACACGTGACCTTCAGATCTTCAGTCTGACGCTCTCCCAACTGAGCTATCCCCGCGCATTGATCCATATCTTAATGGATAATTTATAGCCCCAACCCCAATAAAGAAAACGAAAAACCAATTCAAAACAATGCGGTGAACGTGGATCGGACACGTGACCTTCAGATCTTCAGTCTGACCCTCTCCCAACTGAGCTATCCCCACACATTGAAAAGGTATCCTTACGTTTATTAAAATAAAATAATATTGCATCTGTATGGGTATATTTATTAACTAAATCCCTTTTTCAATATTATCTTCAGATGTAAAATTAATTACTTTCACGATAGTTAAGTTTTCCTAGTGTTTTTGTTTTCGTAAATTGAAAGTTATATTTATGTTTATATATAAGAGTATCTTTATAATAATAGGATTATTATATTGTTTTCAGATAATATTGTTTTAAGTGTTTAATATATTAATTACAATTTTAAAATCATGTATAAGTTTCCTATAATATGAAAGTAATTATGTAAATAAAAGTGAAGTTTTTAAATTTAGTTAAAATTATATTTGTATAATTGTCATAATTTGTAAAAGGAGATATAGATTTAGAGTATATTTTTAGAAAAGTATTTCATTTAAACACAATTTATATTATATTCTGTAATTATTTAATATGTTATTCCATGTAAACAATAAATAAAAATTATAACTTATCCTACCATCATATTTTTGTTTCTCGTATTATCTTATTCTATCATACAATGTTAACACACGAGTAAATAATCTGTATAGCTGACATATTCAAAAGAGAAACAATTTTTAGACTGCACTTATACAAATTATTTTTACGAGTTTCTCCACACACAAAAAAAAAAAAAATTAAAAAAAAAAAACTAAATATCTTTAAAATTTAAATTATAAAAATAAGTTGATATTACTAATTTACCATGGAGCTCGCGGATTTAATAAAAAAAAATTATATTTAGGTTAAAATATTCTTTTTATCCCAATTTTTCTCAAGTTTTATTAAATCAGTCTCAATTTTGTTTGTGTTTAAATAAGTTTCAATTTTCGTCAATTTTGTTCAATGTAATCATTTTTTACTAACATCGTTTAAATTATTAACGGATGACTGTCAGGTCTCACTTCGTGATTTACTTTTTTGATTTATCTTTTAATTCTTTTAAATGTCCATGTGTCAACCCAATAACTTGTCACATGTAAGAGTTAATGTTTTATATTCAATTTGATCATATATTTTTTACTTTTGTTAAGTTTAGTCCCAATTTTTATTAAAATAAAGCAATTTTGTCTTTCTCCAAACTAAGATAAAATTTATTTTTTATATTAAATTTCATATTTTTATTAAATATTTTTGTTTAGGATTACAATTAATTTAAATTTATAATGAAAATTTTAAGTATAAAGACTAATTTTAAAAGTTTAGATCAATGATGTTAGTTTTCATCCTTAAAATTTTCATTATAATTTTAAAATAATTTGAACCTTAAATAAAAAATATTTAATAAAAATGAGATTTTTAACAAAAACATCATTATAACATTTATATATAAATTAAATTTGGTCTCAATTTCGAGAGGGACAAAATTGTTTAATTTTAAACAAAATTGAAACTAAATTGAACCAAAATAACATATATATAAGGATTAGATTGGATATAAAACGTTGACTCTAATATCTGACACGCCGCTAGATTGACATGTAGACATTTAAAAAAATATATATAAAAAAAACACATAGTGGCATGTACTAAAAGTTTAATGATTTAAACAGTGTTAGTAGAAAATGACCAAATTGAACAAAATTAACGAAAATTGGTACTTATTTAATCACAAAAACAAAATTAAGATTAATTTAACAAAACTTGACAAAAATTGGGACTAAAAAGTATTTTAACCTTATATTTATAATCATCTTTAAGTGAGGGATTATCAAAACAATTTTTTTCACATGAACTAAAAGTTCAACTCTGAAGTTTAACTATGCAAAATTTTAGTTTGAAGAATTAAAAATATATTTGATGGAATTGTGAGATAAAGATATAGAAAAATGTTTTCTTAATACCATTAACACTTACACGAGTTGATTTAAGAATATTTTGATTATTGAAAAGAATTAATTTCTACATTTATAAAGAAAAAAGAAAAATTAAAAATTAAAATAATGAATATAAAATATGTATAAAATTTTATTGATGTAAAAATAATAGTTTGTAAAACGTATATAAAATTTGAAAGGTGAAAAATTGAATGCGGTTAAAGTATTGGTGAGAAAAGGGTGAAAGGTTTTGTCCTTGGGCTAATGCAAGTATGGTCTATGGGCTAGTGATGGAGAAGCTGAACTTGTTTGCATGTGTGGTTCCTAAGATGAACAAAATTCTTCTCCCCCACCCACCACTTTGTCGTTACTATATGAATACAGTCATAATTCATTATCATTCTTTTGCAGCTTTAGTTATTCAATAAAACTCTGATTGTTTGTAAAAGTACTTTTATCCCCAACACTGTGCAAATGTTGAAATGTGACAAACACTTCAGTTGTAAATAAAACTCTCATACATCAACTCATTCATTCAAAATATCTCTGTGTATAATGTGAGCATGTATAAAATTGTGTATTAATTAAAATTCACACTACAGGTTGTTTCTATGTAACTATTTATTTGTTTCATAAAATCAACTCGAAAAAATATATATGAAATTTTCAATTATAGAAATATCATGTCATTAATTTTATTTTTATATCAGCTTTCATGGCAATTAAAATTAATATCGAACCTCAACTTTTATCTTGGTTGATTTCTACCATCAATAAAGTATTTCTAAACTTATTCCATAATTGTGTGTTGGGTATTAAATGGAAGTTTTTTTTTTTTCTTGTATAAAATTAGAAAGGAGATAGAGAATACGAGAAGGCAAAATTAGGGCAAAGGTTGAACTACTCATGTACAAGATTGAGTTTGAGTATTTAAAATAAGTATGAACTGAAAATTAGATATTTTAATTTTTCTTGGCTTCGATGTATGTACTTAGGGACGAACTTTTTATGCGGTGGGATGGACCATGGACCTCCTAAATTTTTTTAAAGTTTTTTAAATTTATATATTAAAATTTTTTAAAGTTTTTCTTTTTAATTTTTAAATTATATGTAACATATATTCAAAAACGATGCAAATTAATTAATTTTTTCTCAAGCACAATATTTAATGTTAATTAATAATAAAATAAAAAATAAAAAATATATTAATAGAAATTAAGATATTTTTATTTTTCTCATAATCTTTTGATTTTTTACATATTATGCTCATATTTCACTCTTATCTATTTTCTTTATTTTTTGTTTTTAAGAAAAAAGAAAAATAAACATAAACTCACTATTTTTTACTTTCATTTCTTATGTTTTATTTCATTATTGAAGAAAAAAAAATGTTGTCTGATAGTAAAATATTAGTTTAATAATTAACATTATTTTTCTTTATTTCATGAGTTTTTGTATGTTATTTTTTATAAATATAGAACAAGAAGTAATGTTCTATGTATTTTTTTCATAACTAGCTTTTAATTGTAGCTTGATTATCATCAAGTTTTATTCTAGTAATTATGTTTTTTAATTTTCGATTAGATTAGATAAATTATTTTTGAATTTTAAACTTTTTTTTTAAAGAAAGTATATTGATGTGAAGAATAAAAGAAAGAATTAATTTTTTAAAAGTAATAAAATGGAAGCTTTCGTGAAGATGAAAAAAAAATCAACTCTTTTACATATATATTTTGAAACATTATACTAATAATCTAATTATTCAAGTAGATGAGCCATTTTGTAAGTTCAAAATTTTTTTGATTGGTAATTGTTAGTTTTTAGATTTTGTGTTTTAAGGTTCAAATAATTACAGGTGGCAAATTTGATATTAACTATTTGAAATACAATATAGGAAATCATATGAATCCAATAAGGAAAATAGATGAAATCAGGAGAGCTTATTTAAAATGGTGTTCATATCAAATACAAATTTATAAATTTTAAGTGTATTATTTTGGCTTCTCCATAATTATTCATCAAGACCCGTCACTCAAGATTAATATTCTTCCCGTGTGGTCAACCTCTATCTTAAGTTTGACCTTTTTGTTTATCAATTTTTTTTCAACTTTATCAAAATATTTCATTTGATAGCAAAACACACAACTGAAATAAACTCATAAATGTTCATTTCATTATAGTTTTTTTATTGGTCATAAGTTTTTTTACATCGAGCGTGATATAATCCGACATAAATTGTAGCTTTTACGTCAGACCTTATATAGTGTGACATAAATTTATGTCAGTTGTTTTTCATGTGAAATACCTTTATTATGTTAGTAGTAATTTTACATTCAATATTTACCTATATATTAAAATGTATATTGTGTGTTAAAATTAGGATGGTATATATAACAATTTATATTTCCTGCTAATTTTATTTTGATTTTTTTCTGTATTGATTTTTTTTTTGTAGAAAATACTTATAAATTTTATTATGAAAAAAATTTGCAGGAAATTGCTGCCAATTTTTTTGAAAAATATTTTGTATAAAATACTTTTCGCAACAAATTTTGTAGGAAATACTTGTTAATTTTATAATTTTATAGGAAATAATTACCCACGAAAGAATTACCTACTAATTAAAATTCTTAGAAAAAATAACAAGAAAAAATCTTTTCTTGCAAATTTTGTTAACAAATTTGCAAATAAATTCCCATGTAATATGACAATTTTTAGTAGTGGATCAGATTGAACTTTAAAAATTAATTATTTAACTTTGTAAATTAAATTTTAATATAAGATTTATGGCTAGTTATATAATAGGATTTATTGTTATTTATATTTGATGTAAAACTTTTTCATGCTAAAATAAAGTGAACATTATGTGTTCAAATATTAGTGAGTGATCTAAGAATGATATAACAGTAGATGACACAATATATGGTTGACAAATCTTAATTAAATATGTTCTGATATCATATATGAAAAAAAAAAAGTGGAATTTAGATATACTCCAGTCTTCCATAATTAATTTATAAGAGGAGAATTAGACGTTTAAATATTATAGATTAGGTTTATATATTATAATTTATGTTTGTTTATCCTCATATTGAATAATAATAGTGATGAAATGTTTTGGAGTGAGTGTTGTTTGACTTACATCGAAAAAGTAAAAATAATTTGGACTTTCGTATAAGTTTGAAATATTTCATAAACATTAAGAGATTCTCTTTAAATTATGAATAACTTAATATAATATAGTTGATGTCCTTCTTAATTCAAAACATTACAACAATAAATTTGTGAATTTTTTAACCTTTATATATTACTTTTTGTTACCCAATATATATAGATTTAAATTTTAACTGGAGTTCAAGAATATCATAGAAATTTAAGCTAGACAATTTTTGAATTCGGTTTTTTATCTTTCATGCCATTCATTTAGGTTGTGCTTTTTTGAAAAAAAGGATTAGAGGAAGAGGAAGAGATCACAAGAATTAGAGGATAAAATTGGTGTTATTTATTTGAAAAGATTTGGAGGTGATTTTAGAGTGGATTAGAGGGTGAAATATGTGAAAATTTGTGATTGAATTGATTGATGTGACATATTAAAATAAATTTAATAGAAAAATAAGTTAGATTATCAAAATGTCCTTATTGTTATACGTAATATAAAATTATATATAAATGATTTAAAATTATTTTTATAATTTTTTTTGAATTATTGAAAATATGAAAAAATATTTATAAAAAAATTAATAATACAATATATTTTGTATGAAAATAAATTTAATATATAAGGTGGAAAATAATCTATTTACATGAATTTTTTTAATAGTAATTTTATAAGTAAAATTTTTTATTATAACCATAATAAATTTATTTGCGTCACTAATTTTTATTATGTTAGTTTTTCCTAATAAGGAGAATGAATAAAAATGAAGTCATTGCAATAGTCATAAAGACATTGTCTTTGAACAAAATAGAGTTAACATAGAATTAAAGAAGTGAACTGAAACCACGTATATTGGTTTTAACAGCTAAATCACATGCAACATAAATTAAATAATGAAGGGGTAACTTGGTAAATTTGACACTGTCAGCCTCTAATCTCACTATGGATAGTGAGATTAAATTTTTAGTGAATCTCCCTAATCATCCCCTCATATCACCTTGTATCACTTTTAAAAGAACACGGTACTCACTCCCTGATCATCGCTTCCCATTCCTTGTGAAACTACATTCACCCAAAAGAACATAGTGTTAGTGTCATTCCAATTCCAACCCATCAAACACTTGTCCCTAAATGTGTTTGTGTGGAGAAAAAGAATTAGAGAGAGGTCTCAGTCTCATCATGTAGAAACACACTCACTCTATTTTAGTTCAAGCATTCTGGCATTGTGTGAAGAAACTTCCATGCACACCAATGGCTACCAACTCCTCCTTATTTAGGTCATGCGAAGCATGTTTACATGCACTGACGAATGTTCAACAAATATTTTGGGGTGCCACAACTTTGGTTAAACTACTTTTTTTTTTTTGTTTATTTTTTCGTTCAAAAATATCAAGTTGGTTTTCTAGTTTTTTTTTTCGTCTCAATTTAGTCCTGATTTTTTTAATTTGATGCAAGGACTTTTCATCAAAATTGACATTAGAATTATGTCAAGTACACCAACAAAGCAAACCATCCTTATTCACCACTTCCATTTTGATGAAAAAACATTGATCTAATTCAAGAGATTTAACGAAAAAAGACAAAATTGTATCATTTTTTCAAAAATTATGACTAAATTGAGACTAAAAAACATTAGAAAACCAATTTGATATTTTTGAACAAAAATAGGAACTAAAAGAATAATTCTAATTTTTTTAGTATAAACTCGTAAAAACATTTTTAATTTTTTTATGATAATAAAAAAATAAAATTATAATAGTTATTATTATAATTATAAAATTAAATATAAATAATTTTTTATAGTTTCATGATAATTAATTTTCATTTATAATAATTAATTTTAAAAAAATAGTCAAATAAAAAATGGTTAAATTAAAAAAATATCACTCAAAAGATAATATTAATAAAATAATTATTTTTATTTTAAAAAGATTTAAAATGTAAAGTTGAAAAATAAATATGGACAACAAAAAGAAAATTCTTTATATATCAAATATGTAAAATATATTTAAAATATTTAATTTTAAAAAATATTTTTAAAATAATATAAATATATAAAAAAATTTGGAGCATGGCCCCCTTAGTCACTACTATGGTCCACCAGGGAAATAATTATGACCATTCTAACATTGTTGCTTTCTCATTCAATTTTGATTGTCATTCTTCCTTCTGTATGAGTTAGTCACATAAATTACTTTTATTTTCATTTATTACCAAAATCATTAATTATTATAATTCACCGAAAAAAACGTAATTATGTCCCTTGAAAAGAAGAATGTTTTGCTAACGAGTATATTAAAGGTACTTGTTAACGATAATTATTACGCATTGAATCCTGTAAAAGTTTATAGATAGTTAATTCTGATATTAAATGAAATCTGACCTAATAATTATTAATGCAATTTCATTTTATTTAAAGTACAAAGATTCTTTTGGATGTTGTACTTTTATTTAATGTTCACCAATAAAATTTAAAAAATAATTAAATAACAAAATAACTATACTTTAATGTTGTTAAAAATTAAAATATAATTAAACATAAAAAATTTAAATTAATAGAAAAATCAATGAAAAATAGTTAAAATATCTAAAAAGTAAAAAAAAAATTTTAAACAATTAAAGTACTTATTTGCATCAAAGAATTATTACTTAAAAATTTTAAAGAATATTTTTATCTTTATAAAATTTGTTATAAGCATTTATATTATTTCAATTAATAAACTTAATTATTCTAGCTTTCCATATAAAAATACCGGAACTAATGCGTATTAATTATTCTTTAACTTCGATTTAGCATTATTAAAAAAAATCATAAATGATAGTAACATGTGATATAGCGTTACTTTTTTAATCACTTTATTGTTCATTAAACTTTATTCAAACTCATAAAATTGTCTCATTCCTTATTTAGTGAACATTAATGATTTTTTTAGTTTAAGTTTCAATTAATAAATAAATGAGAATAATACATGACCTTTTGAAATCTGAGTGAGAAGGGGAACATAATATAAAAAATAGAAAAATAACTTTTTAACCACAAAATTTTAACAATTTTATTTTGTTGGTTTAACTTTATGACAGAAAGGATGGTTATGACCATTCTAATGTTGTTACTTTCTCTGGACATTCAATGTTACTTATATATGTCATACACTCCCAGAACGCTATCACTTTCTCTTCACTTCAATTCGCTTCTTCCTTCTTTCTGAGTTAGCGAGCTATTCCCCCACGTAAATTACTTTTATTGCCATTTACTACCGCAATCATTAATTATTATAATTAACTGAAAAAACGTAATTATGTCCCATAATATTGAAAAAAAAAAACATTCATAAACGTTCGTTAGTTTTTTAATAACTTTATTGTTCATTAAACTTTGTTGAAAATCATTAAATTGTCTCACTCCTTATTTAATGAACATTAATGATTTTTTTAGCTTAAGTTTCAACTAATAAATAAATGAAAATAATACTTGACTTCTGAAATCTGAGTGAAAAACAAAACACGATATAAAGAAGGAGAATGCTAATCAGTGTCCTTTGAGCTCTGGTTAAGGAATAATAAATGTGTTTTGATATCATTATTTTTACATTGAAATTTGAAATAATTAAATACAATAATTAAAATAATATAAATGCACATAATAAATTTTGTAAAGACAAAAATACCCTTTTAAATTTTTAGATAATAACTTACTGTTACAAAATAAGGACTTTGGAATTTTTAAGGTCTCTACTAAAAAGAAAAAAAAATTCAATTAAGTTTCAAATTGACACTTTAGTTGTTCTTTTTTTTTAACATTTTTAGATGTTTAACACTATTTTTTTAGTTGGTTTTTCTGTTAATTTAAACTTTCTTATGTCTAATTATATTTAATTTTTAGCAACATTAAAATATAGTTATTTTATTATTTAATTAGTTTTTAACTTTTATTTGTGAACATTAAATAAAATATTAAATACACATGTACAATATTTATGGACAGTTTTGTCTTTTAAAGAAAATAAAGTTACATTAATGATTATTAGGTCAGATTTTATTTAATATTACACTTATTTACGTACTTTTGTAAGATCCAATATATGTTAATTATACTTAACCAGTGCCCTTAGGACATCAGTTAGCAAGACTCTATAAAAAAATAGGAAATTGATTTTTTCACAACTAAATTTCGACAAATTATCCTTATAACGTGAGGTGATATCTTTTAAGTGCTTTCTCTTTTTTCATTTTTCTATTTTCTCTATATTCCAAAATCGCTTAAAAGATGTTACTTCAAGTTAAAAGAAAAAGTTGTTAAAATATTATTTTCCCAAAACATATTAAGATCAGAAGTTGAGAGGAAAAGAAGGTGAGGTCGATGTTGTTGGCATTAAGAGAAATATTATTTGATTTGAGTGGATATGAGACAAAAATGTGTGAAAGTTATGAATGATGTGATAAGGATGAGATATTAGATGATTACCATTTTATACTTGAAGATAAATGTGATATATATTTAAATATAAATAGTGGAAATTATGTTAAGATATTTAAAATTACAAATAATTAATATTATTATTAAATAAATTATTATTATTATTATTATTATTATCTTTATTACTATATTTTGTGATTATTATTATTATTATTTATGCTATTATTAATTATATTTATTATTATTAGCATATATTAGTATTATTTATATTTATTATACTATATTATTTCTAATATATATATATATATATATATATATATATATATATATATATTATAAAAAATCCAAATGATTCAAGTTGTTTTGTTTCGAGAAAATTGATTTTTTTCTTTGATACAAAGAGTATTTTGGTAATATTATATGATCTGGTTATCTTTCATCGACTTTTATGTCATATATGCAAATAATTCTTTTTTATTATTCTCTTTGAATCTGCGCTCGCACTTCTTTAATCACCTAAAACAAACAAGAGAGTCACTCCCTTTTTTGTTTGCATAAACAATGAAAATCTAGAAACAAACACGAGCTAAGAGAATTTGATTATGTGTTTAGTGTCATGCTATATATTTTTATTACTTGTGAACTTGGGTCGAGGATGAACAAACCTCGACCTAAAGTGCTAGTATAGAATGTGGGATGAACAGACAATCTATGTTGACATTATTATCTTAATATGGCAATGATGGTTAATGAATAACTAAGATGATATTATTCACGATGTATGATAAGTAAAAAAATCTTAAAATAAAATATGTTATGAATTTTAGATTTATTAGACGAAAACTCATCCAGGTACTATAAATAAACATTATTCACTAGATGCGTCATTTATTTAATTATTATAGCATTTATTATGCATGATCTATTGAATTTAGAAGCTCTTCGGTCGAAGACTCCCAACATCAAGTCGAGCAAGTATAATTTAGACACACGCACAAAGACATCTTGGCTTGAATGAAGAGGGCAAAAAAAGTAGTTGGCACGAGCATATCTTTACTCGACAAGAATAACTATTAAAATGTAAATGTAAAAAGATATTATATCAAGGATGAATGAGACACCCTCAACCTTCTATGCTAAGAGTATTATCTTAATATGATAATGGAAGGTTAATGTGAGGATTAAGATGACCAATTAACATGAAGAAAAACTTTTGAACTGAATATACCTACAAATTTTAAGTTCATAAGGGACGAATGTTCATCCCAATACTATATATATATATATATATATATATATATGTATATATTATTAATGAGATATGACATGCATATAATTATTACAACATTTATTATATGTAATGTATTATTTATTTGAGCGTCGGAGTCATTTTACCAACTCTTCGCATCAAATCGAGTAGGTATAACTTCGAGACGCACACAAACAAATAATTTGATTAAAATGTGAACTTAAAACAGATATTACACCAATGCAGAATTGATACATTAAAATGATTAAATTTGTAATAACTATTTTAAATTTAAGTCATGTGACAGTAATTTTTATAGTGACGTACATAACATAAAAATTAACTCTCTTTTCCTTGTAATGAAGTATATTTGTTTGTATAGCTTGGCTTGACCGGTGGTAATACAGTAAGTACTATTTACACAGGTAGGTGTAGTTCCTGAATTGTATTTATAATAATAAAGAAGTATGTAGCTGATTCTTTTCCTTAAGAGACAAAGAATGTCTGGAAAAGACCCAAGGGAATGTCTAAAGAAAATGATATCACAAAGACCTCTTCTGATGCAAGGCCCTTTCACTTTTTAACCTTTCATTTTCACCCAATCATGAAGGCATTTTTGAACAATTTTTGGTTTCTGAGTTTCCGTGTCTCAAGTTTTCCTTTTATCCATCGAACCTCTCTAGGACTAAACTGGCCCTTCCAAGAGGGGTAACAAAAGCTGCACTAAAGGACAACCCTTTCTGCCACACACTCTTGCTTAGTATTTATTCTCTTTTGTTTCTTCACAGACCACCACCCTTCTTCCTCTCCTCTCTTCCCTCTACCTTAACACAATTCAATGAAGCCTGAACCTGCTCAGAAACGCTCCCCACCTTCAACCATGTCTTCTTCTTCCTCTTCTCTCATCACCACCCTTGCTGATCCTATCAATAACCCTTCACACCCTCCTCAGTTAAGACCTCCTCGCCGTCGTTTTCCCTCTCACCAACTTCCTGAGATAGGCCTCAAAACTCCTATGGTTAGGCCTTATGTCCGATCAAAAATGCCCAGGCTTCGTTGGACACCAGATCTCCATCGTTGCTTCGTGCATGCAGTTCAGAGACTTGGAGGAGAAGACAGTAAGCTTCTTACACTCACATACACATACTTTTTTGGTTTTCACGTACCCTATTCGAGTCACAATCAGGTTGGTGACCGAAGGTGAACACTTTTCTTAACCACGGTTATCTCCTAAAAGGATTCGTCTCTTTACGCAACTCTTATTTTTCTTTATATATGTAAAAGTCTGATTTTTGTGAAAAAAAAAGCTGAATTTCCGATTGGTATGTTTCATTTTTGAGTGGTGTTGATTTGGATTTACAGGGGCCACACCAAAGTTGGTCTTACAGCTGATGAATGTAAAGGGGCTTACCATATCTCATGTCAAAAGTCATCTTCAGGTTACTCTTTTCTCCACAACCGCGAATAAAGTTATGGGGGAAAAAGGCGTTATGAGTTCTATTTGTTATTTAATTTATCTATTTTGAAATGATAAAAGAAATTCCTGATAAAGAATGCAACTCCTTGATAATTTATTGTTAGTGTGTTAAAGTTTGAAAATGGTGGTGTATTGATGACAGATGTACAGGAGCATGAGGCACGAACAGATGAGTGAAGGTATATAATTGTACTGTGCATCAGTTATACTTATGCGCAAGTTCTCATGCCACAGATGTATGCATCATGTATAAGGAAGATATAGCTAGGTGTAGACTACGTTAGACATTTTGTTTGGTTCATTAGAGGAAATAAGATCTGTAAACACTGAAAAGAATATATATCCATATTTACCAACAAAATAAAGGAACCAACCAGGGGTAGTGGACCCTTTTCCGTCACAAAGAAGACGAAAGTAACGTCAAATATTCTTCAGGATTTTGTTCCAGCAAATTTAACTTTTAACGTTGGCTACCGTTACACATTTTTTTCATCACATCCTTTACTGTATCATTGTTAATAATACCTGTTGGAACGTTTTCTTAACCCCACAACAATTTATAATAAATTTTAATTTATTAATTTATTAATTTTTTTTAATAGGTGCCAGGAAAAATGATGTGGCTCCGGAGTTTCTAGCTTCCACATTCTCAACTCTTGGCCCAAGATACACCCAACAGAATCCTCACCAAAGAAGCTGCACGGAAGCGCTTGTTCCCAACCATGCTCAATGGTATTTCTTGCTCTATTTATTTTTGTTAGATTTTTTTTCGACACTATTTTTGACGACCAGTAAAATTTTGGTTTAATTAGTCGGATAGTAACCACTTTTATTCAGATGTGTCAATTTGATATTTATTTTTAAAAAGGAAAATGATATTTTAATCTACTTTTTTTATCCACTTTTAACTCATTGCTTCAATCACCATTAGATAATCTTTTTTATTCTTTTTTAGTAATGTGATGTGATGATCTAATGGTGATTGAAGTGGTGGATTAAAAGTATGTCAAAAAAAAGGGTTAAAGTATCACTGTCCTTTTAAAAATATGTTAATCTAATCTAAATTTTTGAAAAAGTATCTTAATCAGGTTCTTTCAGAAATAAATTACTAAATCCGTTAACTTAATTCATGACTTTTATCACTAAATTTTAATATAAATATTAATACTTAATTTAATTTTGTAGTCATTTTAAATATCAATACCGTTAACGGTGTTAATAATTTTTTTGCTGAAAATGATCTAATTGAGGCATCTTTTCAAAAATTGTGACTCAATTGACATCTTTTTAAAAACGGATACCAAACTGAAACATCTAAATGAAAGTAGTAGCATCTGACTAATTAAACCTAATATTTTAGTCATTAAAAATGTTAGTTTTTGAATTTGTAAAAAAAAATAGAAATTAAATGGTAAAAAAATATGAAATACGTGTACAATAGTTTATTGGATGTAAAATAATCCTATCCTTTTTTGTTTTCATCATCCCTCTCTTTTTGACCGTGCCTATATATTATTTTTAAACTTTATAAACTGTCTGCTAGTTCTAAAGGTGTTTTTTTTTTTTTTTAAATTATAAAAAACATAGGATATATATTTTACATCAGGCATAATTAGTAAAATATAGTTGGATAGAAAATCAGTATCACATGTTCTTCTTTTATGTAACATGTCTTTATGTATATATAGTCTGTGTGTGTCAGTATATCATATCATATCATGTGTGTTTGTTTTGTATTATTTTTAAAAGTAGTGAAAAAAGAATTTACTTGATAAACCATATGTACAAGCATTAGTATATTTTTTGGGTTAAGATATTGATAAAGAAATGACTTAAAAGTACACTTGTAAGACTTGTTTTTATTAAATGTTTATTTGTCATCATTTTAACAAAAGAAAAATAATTTTTCAACAACAAAATTTTGATAATGATATTTTTTAACTGGTTTACTATTTTTTCATTTATATGTATTTCCAAAGGAAAATGATTTTTTAATGAATTAATTTTGATAATTTTTTTCTTATAATTTTAGATGGTATTTTGTAAGTGATTTTTCATTTTTTTTATCTTTTCATTTTTCTATATTCCAAAACTATTTAGAAGATGCCGCTTCAAGTTATGAAAAAAAATTCTCAAAATTTAGTTGTTAAAATATCATTGTCTATTTTGGACAATGATATTTTGACTACTAAATTTTGACAACTTTATTTTATAACATGAGGTGTTATTTTCTAAGTGGTTTTTGAATATTGAAAATGAGAAAAAAGAAAAATGAAAACCACTTAAAAAATGACGTCTAAGATTATAAGAGAAAGTTGTCAAAATTTAGTAGTCAAAAAATTATTTTCCTTAACAAAATTAGGCGAATAAAATGATTTGAAGACATTTTTCATTACATTATATCATAGTTGACCATACAATGACTAAAAAAGTGAAGTTCTCCATTGGCTCTATGATTAACAAAAGCATATTCTGGGAAACTAAAATAAAGAAGCAGAAAAGATGTAAAGGTTAGCATTTAGTGATGAAGAAGTGAGTTTGGTGACATGATTTGGTTTGGTTAGAGAAGTTTAATAAATTTGAGAGGTGTAGATGAGTAATTTGTTTTGTTATGGCAGGAATGATTGTGAGGAAGGGTGTTACAGTGGAAAGCATGGGGGTAAATCGATTAATGAAGAGAAGATGCAGTCCTACATCATCTTCGAGGGTATTCTGAGTGGCCAGACGGTGGATGTAAGTAACTCCTTCTTCTCATTCTCATCAGTGTCTCGTTGATTTTGTGGGTGCCCCCACGCACACATACATACACAATACTAATGCAACAAAAGTTAATTATTATACAATGGTGAATGAACAGTTTATTCCATTTTGTTTTTCAGGAGAATAAAACTGGTCCTGAAAAGGTGTCACTAGGGGGTGCCACCGGATACAAAAGCGACCATGAAAGATTCCAAGACAGAACTACTACTGCCATAGGAGGAGGCACACTGTCCTTATCAATGACCTCCAGGGCTACTTCACATTCATTCTTCAATCGCAGCCACACTGGTCCAGATGCCAATGATGTCTCTCTTGAGCTCACGCTCTCTTAGAATCATGCACATAATAATAACATTCTACCTTTCTCATTTACAACTACATTACAAACGCTGCATCACCATCACTTTTCAAACAACACAACAACACTGCTATCGAGTGCTCTTCCGACATTCATTAACAAATTTTAAATATTTTCATAAAAACAATATTATCTTTTTTATTTATTAATTTCTTAATCAATGTCTCTCAAACACTCGGTAGCAGCGGAACTTGTAATGCTATCAATTCGGATCATTTTCTCATCACAGCTACTTTCTTCTGGTTTATATATAATCTGAAACTGCTTCTCTTGTTCTAATTTGATTTGTTAGTATTTCGTTTTATTCATCGTTCAAGTTTTAACTTGTGCTGTCTTTATCAAATAGAAAAATGTTTTTTCACACCACTCGTACCGCTTAACAACTCATTTCTTAAGATTATTTTAATTAGTTATTAAAAATTTTAATTTTTATATTTTCAAAAAAGAGATTAAAAAGTAAAATTATAGATTGTTGTGTGTGAAAATAAAAGTTGATATCAAATGTTGTTTTGCCGGATTTTAGTATGCCTTAAATATTTCCGATTTGGTATATAATAGTAAATATATTTATTCATTCGTAAATAGTATTTTTATTTGTGAATAAGAAAAGTGATGACAAAATTTGATTGCGTAAACTTAGTTTTGAAAGTAAATAAATATATTATTAGAAAAGCGAGTGAAAGGAGTAGGTGATGGAGCAGGGAATGCGTGGGGCAACTGCAAAGTTGAAACGCAGAAGAGGAGAATAGAGGTGTGGAAAAGTTATATATTATAGATAGGTTGGGGGACATTCCCTTATATCGCAAAGCATTGGCTTTATAGATAGCAGTCATGTTTTCCAAATTGGTTTTGGTTGCTTTTCTTTTAGCAATTATCGGGTGCCAGGCCAGAAAGCTTGGGGGGTCTGATGAGCAGAAGGAAGCTTTTCACCATTTGCATGCCTATGGGGATGGTGGTGGCTCCGCTGGCGGTGGAGGGAACGGTGCTTATGGGAGTGGGGGTGGAGTTGGAGGTGGAAATGGCCATGGAGGAGTTGGGGGTGGAAATGGAGGATTTGGAGGCGGGGGCGGAGGTGGAGGAGGTGGGAACGGAGGATATGCAGGTGGAAGTGGTGGTGCTGCTGGTGGTAATGGGAACGGAGGATTTAATGGTGGAAATGGCGGATATGGTGGTAGTGGTGGTGGAGTAGGCAATGGTGGTGGTGGTGGAGTAGGCACTGGTGGTGGAGTAGGAAATGGAGGTGGTGGTGGAGTAGGCAGTGGCGGTGGTGGAGGAAATGGAGGTGGTGGTGGAGTAGGCACTGGAGGTGGTGGTGGAGTAAGCAATGGCGGTGGTGGTGGATTAGGCACTGGCGGTGGTGTGGGAAATGGAGGTGGTGGTGGAGTAAGCAATGGAGGTGGTGGTGGAGTAGGCAATGGCGGTGGAGGAGGAAATGGAGGTGGTGGTGGAGGAGGAAATGGAGGTGGTGGAGGCAATGGCGGCGGTGGTGGAAACGGAGGTGGTGGTGGAGTAGGCAATGGCGGTGGTGGTGGAGGAGTGGGCACTGGCGGTGGTGTAGGGAATGGAGGTGGTGGTGGAGTGGGCACTGGCGGTGGTGGAGGATATGGAGGTGGTGGTGGAGTAGGCAATGGCGGTGGTGGAGGAAATGGAAGCGGTGGTGGAATAGGCAATGGCGGATATGGAGGAGGCATAGGTGGAGAGTCTATGGATTAGCACTGTGTACGCACCGTGTCTTGAATACTTCAGTCTTTTGTTAGTTAGTTAAGGGGTCTTATTTGAAGTAAAAATATTTTATTAGTAATAAAATAATACAACTTCATATCTCATTGTTATGTTATAATTAAACTGATATATCTTAATGGTTAGGGATTGACTTGTGTTATATACGGTTATGCATCGAAAACTATATGATTTTTCTTTTGAGAATTTATTTTAAAGTGTAAACTCATTTTAAAATATTTATTATTTCAAATAAAGAGTATATTTTTATTATAGATAAAAGAATGAAAACTTTTAACTTCATGTTTTCAAAAATATCATATAATTTTGAATTTAAAACAATCTTATAATTTTACTTTCAAATAATTTAGTCAAATTTTAAAAATTTAAATAATCTTTTTTTTTTGTAAATGCTAAAAACATAATAAATTTTAAAAAAAACGTATTTTATTGGAATGTTATTAGTTAAGACATGTTTTTCTATCGAATTAAGACGTTATTTTGATAGAATTGAGATGATAACATTTAGTATAACTCACTAATTGACACAGTGCTTAATAATAGGTAAAAAATATTGTTTTAAAACTGAAAGAAACAAACCAAACCAAAACTACACGATCGGAGACAAGGCAAATGCTATTTTCAGTTTCTGGAAGACGTTTACAAATAAAAAATTCAATATAAAGAAGATCAGGTTTTTAAATAAATTATCAAATAAATCATTTAAAAAAGAAGGAGAGAAACAAAACCTTAGCCCATTCTTTTTTAAGAAAAATAAAAATTTATAGACAAATTTATTTAAATAAGTAATCAGTTTTGCACATAACTTGAGTATCGAGATGCTAAGAGAACTGCTTTCTTTTGTGCATCAAAACAACAAAATAAATAATAAGTTTAAAACCTAAATGACAAAAATACATAAACAATATTTTTCCATTAGCCAGAGATTCTGGATAAGTTAAGCGAAACAATTTTTTTTACACAAAATAAAAAGAATAACTTAAAACCAGTATATGAATTAGTTATGTAAATAAATTTCGGTTATATCAAAAATATAACCGGGAACATTTTTTAAAATATTGTTGAAAACTAGGTTACTGTTAAAATAAAATCATAGCTTAAACAGTTTATGTTATGATTTTATCTTAACCGCCTATATCTCTCTAAATAGAATTATTTTCTTTATTTTTTGTTTTTTAGCAAAAAAATTGTGTTGCCTCCTGTTATTGTAGAACTCGTTGTTTTTCTCCTTTGTCACAAAATAAAAGGTTTTTCTTGCGTTATTCTTTTTGGTTGTTGTTTGGAAGCACCCATAAGCGGCTCAGGTTCATTGTGATCTTCCCAATCATGTTTCTTTCTCCTCTCTTTATTTTAAGTCTCTAAATAACTTGTATATTTTTCTCAATATTGTAATTCAGTCATTGAATAAATGTCGCATTTGGAGCTTCTCAGTTGTAATGACCAGTTTTTGTTCATTCTAATGGTGTTGAAACAATGACATATGTTCCAATGACTTAAACATTGAAGTAACTTTTACAAATATCATTATAACAATTGTATACCAGAATTGCATCTAATCGAACGAAGCAGAGAATTTAAGAGAATTTAACAGGTGAAGGGAGAAAGAAGAAAATCGGAATTGAGTCACTTTAGAGTTATTAGTACTCACCTAATTCACTAAAAAAAATATTATAAATCTTTTAATATAAGCTTTTTTATTTTTAGTTAATGATTAAATTTGATAAGACACAATTTGGATTTAATTATTGCTTGCTATGCATGTAAGAGAGTGATTGATATATAAATCATACAGGGACTATGGATCATGACCCTCAAAATTTTTAATTTTTTTAAAAGATATATGTATATATAATACAAATGAAGATTAAAGTAGATGGATTTTTAATTTTTTACAAAATATAATATTTAATGTTTAATAAATAATAAAACAAAATTAAATACAATAAAAAATAATAAAATTTATTAAAATATCTTTTATCTTCTTTATTTTTGCGTAAAATTCTTAATGCATTCATCTTCAACTATTTCATGTCTTTTTTTTTTTTAAAAAAAAATAAAAATTGAACACAAATCTATTCTTCCTACTTTTATTTTTCATATATTTTCTTTCACAGAGAAAAAAAAAACATGAAAGCGAATTATATTTAAACGAATTCAATTTTAATGAATAACAAATAAAAAGTTTATAATAATATAAAAAATAATTTTGTTTCGTATTTGAAGACATCAATTTTATTCTTTAAAATATAATTATTTATTAAACTTTTAATATATTTTATTTTATTTATCAATATTATTTTTTTATATATTTTACTTTATTTTTAATAAATATAATTTTATTTTATAAATTAATTTAATAATATTATAATATTAATATCTTCTAATATAATAATATAATATCATACATGGTTAACAATGTGTACGTACATTTACGCCAGTTATAAATAAAGCGGCATACAGTCGAATATGGATCAGAGAGTTTCTTTTTTTTCAAATACCCGACCCTGTTAAAGTTTGATTATTACAAGAACTCTCTTTTACGATCTCAAGCCGCCAATCCATTCTCTGTCATTCTTCTTGCCCGATTCTTAACTTTTCTTTTTGTCTGCAACTTCTCTTTCTTCTTCGCTCATTCCTTGTGCTCATTGGCTTCAAACGTAGTTTCTCGCTGCGTTGCTTTCAAAGTCCACTGCGACGTCGTTCGCAATGGCGCGTTGATACTCGTCTAGGGGAGAGGGGAGAGAAAGAGGCGGGTGAATCGTGGTTGCTCCGTGGCTTTGGCGAAGGCTGATGGTGTGGCGCCGGAACTGTTCCGGCGGGATAGTGGCTCCGGTCTGTGTGGTGAGGTAGGTGATGGCGAAGCTCGCGTTTTGTGTTCATGTTTTTGCGTTGTTGTCTGTGAAACTGGGTGTGTTGCTCGCGTGAAGACGGATAATCCATATCCATCCGTAGATACCCGAACCCGAAATTACTCGCCGAACCGTTAATCGGTCTTATGCGTTAAATTTGGATTGGGCTGAATTGGCATGTTGGGCTTTGACCCGAATCCAACCCAACCCCTGCTCAGCCATACTAGAAACAGCGGACGAAGATGATCCTAAACTTCATACGCAAAACGTGTTTCACACTCGATCTCAACCACCTGTCAAACATCATCGCAATCATCAAGCATTCTTTGCACCACCATACTCTCACAACCAACTTTTCGTCATCATATTTCACTCGATACATTTCCCAAGCCAACTCCCTAATCCTCTGGCATGTTCGTCGGGGCGATCCTGTCTCCGCATGGATCCTCTTCCACTCTCTACGTCGCGCGCGTGCCGACGTTGACGCGTACACCTTCACTTCTGTCTTGCGTGCTTGTACTCTCTTGCATATCTCTCAGCTCGGGATACAAGTCCATAACCAAATGGTAAAAACCGGTGCTGATTCTGGAACTGTCGCGAAAACCTCGCTGGTGGATATGTACTCTAAGTGCGGGTCTTTGGACGAAGCAGTGAAGGTGTTTGACGAAATGGATCAGCGAGATGTTGTCGCTTGGAACGCTTTGCTTTCGGGTTTTCTGCGGTGTGATCTTCCTGTTAAGGCGGTTGGGGTTCTTAGGGCGATGGGGAGGGAGAATGTTGAACTTAGTGAGTTTACTTTGTGTTCTGCATTGAAGTCTTGTGCTTCTTTGAAGGCGTTGGAGCTTGGAAGGCAGGTTCATGGTTTGGTGGTGTGTATGGGTCGTGATATGGTTGTTTTGAGCACTGCTCTTATTGATTTTTACTCCAATGTTGGGTGTGTTGACGATGCTTTGAAGGTGTTTTGCAGTTTGAAGGGTTGGAAGGATGATATGATGTATAACTCGTTGGTTTCTGGATGTGTTAGGAATAGGAGGTATGGCGAGGCATTTAGAGTTATGGGCTTGGTGAGGCCCAATGTTGTTGCGCTTACCAGTGCTCTGGTGGGGTGCTCTGAGAATTTGGATTTGTGGGCAGGGAAGCAGATGCACTCTGTTGCGGTTCGGCAGGGTTTTACTCGTGAGACTCAGCTGTGTAATGCCCTGTTGGATATGTATGCGAAATGTGGAAAGGTTTCGCTTGCCCAGTCGTTGTTTGATGGAATTTGTGAGAAGGATGTGATTTCCTGGACTTGTATGATTGATGCGTATGGAAGAAATGGGCGGGGGCGTGAAGCTGTTTTGATGTTTCAAGAGATGAGGAAAGAAGGGGGGAAGGTGTTGCCAAATTCCGTGACTTTTTTGTCTGTTTTATCGGCTTGTGGTCACTCTGGACTGGTGGAGGAAGGCAAAAAATGTTTCAAATTGTTGAGGGAGAAGTATGGTCTTGAACCAGATCCAGAGCACTATGCTTGCTACATAGATATCTTAGGCCGGGCGGGTAACATAGAAGGGGTATGGTCTGCGTATCACAATATGGTTGAACAGGGTACTAGGCCTACTGCAGGCATATGGGTAGCATTGTTGAATGCATGCAGTCTTAATCAGGATGTTGAAAGAGGTGAATTGGCTGCGAAGCATCTCTTGCAGTTGGAACCCAATAAATCTAGCTATATTGTTCTTGTATCAAACTTCTATGCAGCCATTGGCAGGTGGGATCGCGTTGATGAACTGAGACGTATCATGAGGACAAAAGGGTTAGTCAAGGAAGCTGGAAATAGTTGGATCAATGTTCTGGGATTGAACCAACATGCTAGGTCACTATCTATTTGATTGTTCAGCAAGACGATGAAGCTTTACTGTTATTGGGACATAATTGGGGGTAGCAATTGTGGGGACTTGAAATTTCGCCACCCTTCGCCATTGTCGCCGTCGGTTAATTTGCCTTCTTCTGGAATCGAGAGGCAGCCTCCTTCAGTCTCCAAGCAGCATGGAAATGGAATCAGTTAGCTAAGTCAGGGGGCTTAGTTTGCCTCCTGTTCCGCCTCAGAGTTTAAAGCCAGCAGTGGAAGTGAGGAGAGGGAAGAAAGGGTCTGGTCATCAGGAAGGTGTGCATTCCCTTAGATTGTTATATAATCGTTATTTGCAATGGAGATTTGCCAATGCGAAAGGGCACACCACGATGAAGGCTCAGCAAGTAGAAAGCCAGGTTAGTCACCCTTTCACTTTCTCACTTGTTTATCAGTAAATTACAAATGTTATAGTGGTAGTGATGGTACAACAATAAATTGCAATCATCTGGCTAGACAGTTTGTTTTTATGATCATGGTTCTTTGGAGTGCAGAGGGATAGAACAAGAAGAGGATACTTGGGAAGGTTGTTTTGATTGAGTTAGAAGGTGGACCACTGTTTTAGTTTCACCGCAAAAACTGGACTTGGGGTAATATGCTAAAATGGCATTGATTGTGCCGTGAAAGACATTGTTGCTAACTTTTTTCCCTGGAGCACCTTACATCATGAGTTAGTTTTTGTTTGTTGTGACCACTGGATGCGATTGGGTGTGATGTGATGTTGTGGCTTAGTTATAGTGAACAGCAAAGAATACAAAGGAATACGTCTCTGTTTGTTTCTAGTGTATCCTAGTTCTTTTTTTGTAAGCAGCATAATTAAGCATTTTTTTAGAATAGGCTCTTGAGAAATTAGAGCGTATTCATAAACTACTTCCACAAGTTCAAATAAGTTTTTTTGAGTGCTCCCTTGCTTACCCGAGTCTGAACTGTCCATCACATCCTCATTTACCGAACATTTGAGTCTTGTTTTATTTCAAATTATATTTTTGCATAATTGATATGGTCTTTTGTCACAAGTATAAACTTACCTTCATGTAGTAAGTCTTGGTATAAACTTGTTAAAGTATTTTACTATATTGTACAATTGAATCCATTTCACTAATTGTTTTTCCTCTTCTTGTTCCTTGCAGAAAGCACTATATTCCCAAGCAATGAAAATATGAAAAATGCGTGAATCTGTAAACAAGAAACGCATAGAACTGGATTTTTTGCGGAGATCAAAGACTTTGACAAGTATTCTTGAAGCTCAAGTAAGGCTACCAATACTTCTGAAAGCTACTTTTATAAATTTGCATTCAAGTCCCGAGAGCAATGTTTCCAGTCTGTGAAGAAAAGACATGATCATAAGTAAAATTTGTTTTTCCATTAGTTGAGAAAAGGGGGAAGAAAGGAACATGATCATAAGTAAAATTTGTTTTGGGGTGTTGTCTCAACTCTCAAGAAGTTCCACAACCATTGTTTTCTTATCAATGTAAGTCTCAGGCTTTCAGCCTAATCACCATCTCTTCCCCCATTTCACACTCATGGGATGCCAATAATAGTAATAGGACACTTTGTCCTTGAATGAATAAATGAAATGTTTGCAGAGGGGTGTTATTTCCTTTTTGCAGCTAAAACCACATTCATTCATACACATGATGTTGGAAACCTTGTACTATAGTTAAGAGAGAAAAGAATGAGTTAAATAGTATGATGATTACAAAACTTACATTATTTACAAGTTTGATTTATAGTTAAGAGAACTACACACTTATTCTCTATTTAAGTATTGAATTTAGTAACAATTGAGACTAACACAAATATATAAAATTGTTTATTTAATAAAAGGTTAGCAATAATAATCTTTATAGAAATATAGGTTTAATTAATATTTTGGTTTCTGATGAATACCAAAAGTACAGAAATATAACACTATACATTCCCCTTCCCCTCCTTAAGGGATTGATCCTACCAGCATCCTTGCATCATTTTTTTTTTCTTGTATACTTTTTACTTGGATCAGTATTCTTCCAATAAAGCAAATGATTCTTGGGTTGCATCTCCATACAGGCCTCATCAGTTTCTATATTGAAGATAAATAATATTCTAATAATTTTTTAGTTTCAATTTTGTTTAAAATGATACAATGATAATCCTTCTGTTTAATTGACGTTAAATAATAGCCCAGAGTGACTCCAAAATCTGATAGAAATGTTTTTTTAAAAAACTGTTCAAGAAACAAATGATCCCCTCTTTCACTTCTTATACCTTGCATTAGGGGTGGGCGTGGATTGGATTTTTAACGATCCAATTCACATTCATTGTAGATCCAAATAATTGAATTAGATTTTTGACCCAAATCCATTTATTTAACAAAAGTAGTTTGGATTTTTTTAAAATCCAAATCCAAATATTTGGATCAAGATTTAAATCCAATCCAAATATTTGGATCAAGTTCAAAATCCAGAATCCATTTTTTATAAAAGAATTTAAATGGAATTTTTTTTAAAACTGTGTCATTAAGGCCAACATGACTCAGTTCGTACAGGTCGTCAGACACGACCCGTCTGAGTCGTCAGGCCGACCCATAGAGGTGTCAATTTGGTCCAATCCACAGGGCTTGGCCCTGGCCCATGTGGGCGAGGGCAAAAAAAGCTCATACTGAAAAAAAAGCCCCCATCAAAGAAGCCCACAACGCCAAAAATCCTACAAAAGCCCTGTGGGTCAGGGTCAACCCATGGGCTCTCATCATCAACATGAAAAATATATTATTTCTTAAAATAGATCCGGATAAGCACGACGACCCGAATAAGTCGTACAAACTGGACGGGCCTTACGAAACGGACGGACCCGATGACCTGGATGGGCCTGATGACCCAGACGGGACCGACGACCCGAACAGGCGCAACGAACCAGACAGGCCCGACGACCCGAACGCCCGTTCGGGTCGTCGGGCACGTTTGGCCAGTTCGGGTCTTTGGGTCTGCTTGACCCGTTCGAGTATTTGGGCCGACCTGACCTGTTTTAGTCATTGGGCCTGCTTGGCTCGTTCGGGTCTTCGGGTCCGCCTGACCCGTTCGGGTCTTCGGGTCTGCCTTAGTCGTTCGGGTCTTCGGGCTCGCCTTACCTGCTCGATTCTTCGAGCCCGCCTGACTCACTCGGGTCATCGGGCCCGCTTTACCCGTTCAGTTCTTCGGGCCCGCTTGACCCATTCGGGTCATCGGGTCCGCCTAACCCGTTTGGGTCTTCGAGCTTGCTTGGCCCTTTCGGATCTTCGAACCTGCCTGGCCCGTTCTGATCTTCGAACCTGCCTGGCCCATTCGGGTCTTCGGGCCTGTTTGGCCCGTTCGAGTCTTCGGGCCCACCTGGCTCGTCGGGTCATCGGGCCCACCTGGCTCGTCGGGTCATTGGGCCCGCCTGGCTCGTTTGGGTCATCGGGCTCACTCGAATTTTTCGAATCGTTGGGCCCAATCGACTCGTTCGGTTTGTCGGGCCCGCCTAGCCCGTTCATATCTTTAGGCCTGCCCAACCTCTTATGGTCGTCGGGCCTGCCCGATCCATATAGGTCGTCAAGCAAGGCCCGCCTGATTCTGAATTTAGCCTAGTCCATCTCAACCGTTAGTCTAACCCAACTAAAAATTTAAATTGAAAATTTGGATTGGATTTTTTGGATTATCCATATTTAAAAATCTTGATTTATAAAATGGATATCCAATCCATAAAATATATAAAATGTAGATTAGATTGAAATCGAGATCCATTAAATGGATTTTAAATGGATTGGATTTTTAATAAAATGGATTATAAATATATTGGATTGGAGCAAAAGTGGATTGGATCAAGAAAATTAGATTTTTTGCCCACCCCTACCTTGCGTTGAGATATATTTCTCTCCTTTCATCAAATAAAGTTATATATTTCTTTGATGGGTTTTAAGTAAAGTTGTGAGTCTAATATATTTAGGAGATGATTGATTTAAGTACAGTGTATAGTTTAGTACAAGTATTCAATAATCTAATTTTTACAATGAAACATTTGCCGGTTTATAGAATATTGAAGACACTTTTTTAAGGGAACAAATAATCATATTTATGTTGCCTAATAAAATGGGTTGAATATTTACTTTGGATAAGTTCTAACTATATCTTTTACTACTTTTTTCAGTACACTATATCACTGCTTTAACATTGCTACGAATTTAACTTTTCCTTCGAGAAAAATTCTTTAAATATATCACTTATTTCCCAATGTTGCAAAAATAAAATTGAAATTGAGATTAAAAAGAAGAAAGAAAATAGTAGTCGAATATTCAAAACCATCTGTTAAATTAAAAGATAATTTGTGACTTTATCCACGTTCAGTGGTGAAATGAAGTTGTTTTAGGTATAATAATAATAATAATAAACTAATTTAAAAACTTAATTCTTCTGTTTATAGAGATGTCAAACAAAATAACCCCTCTGACTCCATCGAATAATGCTCAATACATATAATTGGGGTTGATACTTGAGGCATTGTGAAAAATAATTTCGATTTGCTTGAAGGAATGATAGACTATGGAAAATCTATATGAATTTGAAAATATTTATTATTTTACAGAACAAAGTGACATAATTAAAAAAAAAAAAGTTGAATCACAAAAGTTATGGAGGAAATGGAGTAAAATAAAGCAAAGAGCAACGGAATTTTCTAATGATTAATCGAACTTGATCTGAAAAAGCATGTTATGATTGGATAAACAACTTCAAGCAATAACAGAGATTGTATTCCACCTTGACAAATTATATTCAAGCAATTATAGAAGTAGTTGAGCTTTTACCAAATACCAAAGATCTTAATGAACTGATTAAGATTTACTTGTCGGAAAATGAGAAGAATTACAAGGAATAACAATCTCTTGCCAAAACAAGTAAGATCTTTAGAACATTTTGGGCCTCTCGATGATGTTTTGAAAAATTGTGTCAGATGAAAAGTGGTACACTGCTCATAATGTGATGAATAAAAACGTGCCCTTTATTGCTTATAGTGCTTTCCTAGTTTTTTTTTTCTTACTCATAACGTGGCAGATATTTGAAGCATCAGATCTTAGAAAAAAAGATTATGCTCCAACAACCAATTATCTTCACACATAAAAGATCTAACTCCATATTTCAAACTCATCTATTTTATACCCAAAAAGAAAGCCATCAAGGTCCATTTCGTTCTTTAACTTCACAATGATTGACTCTTTTTATTAGAAAACATTAATCGACTTTTTCTTTCACACTCCCTTGTACTTCAAGGAGTCAAATAGCACTAATCCTAGCACGTTAACAACATTAACATTAAATAAGTAATTAAAAAAAATTATGGCATATACTTAAAACTCACAATACATAACTACATTATATTATTTGATTACATATTTCCCCACTTAAATATCACTATTTTGTCAATTTTACAACTAATTTTTCATCAAAAGTTTAATTTCGCACATTGCACACACAGTTAAATTCGTAAGAGGTGATAATGTATCATTAGTTTTTTTTTATTCTAAGGAAACAGATCAACCACGTTGTTTTATAAAAAAATAAGGATAAAATATGGGAAAATTGAAAAAAAAAATGTAATGGTAAAATCCATAAAAAAAATTGAATAAAAAAATTTGAAAACTTCACACTATTTAAACCATAAAATGTTTAATTAAAGTTACACTACTAACATTAAAAATCACAATATGGTGAGGAATTAGTGATAGTAGTTGCATTGGTCCACGTATCCACTAAAACATCAAGCTGTCTTCCAACTTTTATGTTCCATGATGAGATTTTAGGATTGCTGCAAGTGGGAATTTGATTGTATTTTGCTTCAAATGTTTAGTAAGGCACTACCAAAGCAAAAATTCTCTATATCGAAAGGAACAAATGTGAGTAACCAAAACTCAATATTTTTAATTAGTCACATGCTATCCACCTTGAAGTTCTTTCCTTCATTTTTCTCATGTGCCTCCATTATTTTTACAAATAATTAAAGAGAAGTTAGCAGTGATTAAATATCAGATTCAGAAGCAGTTCTTGAATCGAAATGATAAGTCATGGATGACATATAATCAAACTTGAATATCTTTGTTTCCTTTTGATATATTAGGAGATGATACTGTCACCAACTCCACTACATATAATTATTGGTTGTAGTACAATGCTGTCTAACTGGAGCTTAATATAGTTTATATTAAAACGCAGCATCACCAACAATCATGGGAATGTAAGGCTTTGGATTATTGTTATCAGATAGACATTAATTATGATTGGTCTAAACTTGTGTCATATTTTCAGGCGGCCATGGTTGACCAAGCAAGAAAATGATTGGACCCTTAGTATGAACATGATGGATATTTTAATAGATTTGTTTTCCTATATAAAGGGACCATCAGAAGCAAGAACGTCAAGCAAGTAAGTTGTTCAGTGAGCTCTGCTTGTACGTACGTAAAAAGAAATGAGTGGTGTTTTGTACTTGGTTGTACTTGTGTGGGGCACTTTTTGTGCTTCGATGAGTGGTGTTAGTCATGGGATGTATGTTGATGGTAGAAATTATGCTGATCCTAATCGATGGAAGGCTGGTCATGATAATTATTGCTCGTATGCAAGTTGGAGGGGTTGCGGCAGTTTCTTTGGAAATGGCGGTAGTGATTCTAAGAACGATGAAGAAAATGTACAAGGTGGAGGTGGTGGTGGTGGTGGAGGAGAGGGTGGAGGTGTTGGTGAAAATGGCGTGGGGTATGGTCATGGTAGTGGATTTGGTGCTGGGGTAAGCGTTGGGCATGACGGAGGAGGAGGTGGAGGCGGCGGTGGCGGTGGTGGAGGCGGAGGCGGTGGCTCAAGTAATGGTATAGGTTATGGGGGAACAGGTCAAGGTAGAGGGTTTGGTGTAGGTGGGGTTAATGGAGGACAAGGGGGTGGGGGAGGAGGAGGTGGCGGTGAAGGTGAAGGAGTTGGCAATGAAGGACAAGGTCGTGGTAGTGGTTTTGGCTCAGGCGGAGGAGTAGGAGGCATAGGAGGAGGTGGAGGTGGTGGAGGTGGAGGTGAAGGTGAAGGTGAAGGAGTTGGCAACCAAGGGCAAGGTCATGGTAGTGGTTTTGGTGAAGGGGGAGGAATGGGCGGCATAGGAGGAGGTGGAGGTGGAGGTGAAGGTGAAGGTGGGGGAGCTGGCAATGAAGGACATGGTCACGGTAGTGGTTATGGTGCAGGTGGAGGAATGGGAGG
>Ga0214542_1001837_pt1 | contig 43880 bp, 25 predicted proteins | sample CNSS1metaG_FD_160096 | JGI IMG/M metagenome (GOLD analysis project Ga0214542, IMG submission 160096) | Root nodule microbial communities from cowpea collected in UCLA plant growth center, Los Angeles, California, USA - CNSS1 | ecosystem: Host-associated > Plants > Roots > Nodule | place: USA... | reverse complement strand
CGAGATTATACCCGTTACCCGGTGGGGATGGGGATGGGACAAAAGTTTGATACCCGTTGGGTTTGGGTATGGGGATGGGGATGAATTTTTTTTACGGGGATGGGTATGAGATAGTAAAATCCGTCCCCGCCCCGCCCCGTTGCCATCCCTAGTCTATCACCTATGATCAAGGAAAAACCCCTAAGCTATAACCTCTTGCTCCTCTCACCACATACCATATTCCTCTCTAATTGAGAATGTAAATGGTTATTAGAGCGTTAGGATAATTGCCAAGACAATCCCTACTTGAATGCATACACTACCACAACCACTGTTAATCCTCCTTGGATTAGCATTTAACCGATCTCAACTCAATCTCGTATAAATAATCTCATATCATATACTCATCATTCATAATTGTTACAAAGCTTCTATAATAACTAAAGTACCATCCATTTTAACTCAAGAATACAAGTTTCAGGTCCTGATTTACTCGCCTAGCGAGCACAACTTCTCGTTGGGTGAGAGGTGAAAGTTCCCCCTTCTCGACTAGCGACCAATGGCTCGCCCAACGAATTTGTCACTGGAGTTGTAGTGGAAAAATATTCGCATAAAGCCCCCAACGAGAATTAATTGCCTAACGACTTCCCAAGTCTAGAAGTCCATAACTTGGAAATTCTCCTAGCAAGTAATGACTCGTTCAATGAGTCTACGAATCTGCATAATTTTGTAGATCAATTCACTTGTCCAAGGAGTCTACAAAATTCTGCAGAAACTGATCTAAACATAATTATGCATATTCAGCTAGTCCAGCCAACTCCAAAACCTTTGTAGAGACCATTCAAGTATCAAACATCAATTTTATCAAAACATTCACACCAATTGAACTCAAACCACCTATAACACAACAATTATTTCTCGAATAACAAGGAAAACATAAATCTTCATGCTTTCAAACATCACAAGCAATACCACATAGTAGATACATCAATCAATCAAAAAATAATCATATAATATGCATTCCTAACAGGTTTAAGAATTAAAACAGGGAAATTAGCTTCCCTTACCTAATATCTTGTTTAAACAGTTATATGACGTTAAACACCTCTAATCCCACATGATGCTCTATGTACACATAGAAACATCACAAGAATAATAAGAACATATCGTTATGATAGCTGATCAGTAAAGACTCATACTGATGAATAAAACGATGCATGCAAGCGGAAGAGATCTCACATGCAACAGAAAATAGAAATAGACAAAAAAGAAGGCAGAAACTCAACTTATAAGAACGGAGAAACTGATCGGTCCAACTTGAAGAGCTCGCCGAGAGGATCAATTATACGGTCTTAGTTATTCGATCAGATGACCAAAAGAACATAACTCTTATAGAGAAGTCAGATGACTCTAAAAAAGTGATTTATAAAGAGATGTTGTGTTTTATAACAATTCTATTTATATTAAAACATTTTAATATTAAAATAATTAAATCCCATTATCGTTAAACAACTACAATTCTTAAAATACCATTTTCTAGGATTTAACATTTTTTAAATATTAAAAATATCTTTAAGATATGTATAATTAATATTTTATAATATAATAATTTGTTACCATCTTTTATTACATTTTAAAAAGTATTGTGATATTGTAATTAATTATTTAATATTTTTAAAATATTACGATATAATCATTAATTATCTAAAATTTTTAATATATAATAATTTCTTATATTTAAATAACAATTTTTTTTTAAATTATACATGTTTACATATAGTATAAGAAGTCTATAAGTATATTATCTTATAATATTCGATCAGAATTTAATACTTAATTGAAACTAAACATTTTTTATTCTCATTTACTGATTTAAGCTTATTTAAACATCGTACAATCTTTTGTAAGTGATTTTTTTGTTTTTTTTTTCAAAATTTTGAGCTTTCTTAACAAGAAGTAATAATTTAGTTCTTAAAAATCTCATTCCATTTCGAACAAGTTTCGACAAAATCCAATAAAAACAAATAATAATTATAATAATACTTTTAGAGGATATGCCACTACTTAATTAGGATAGAACAAAATAAAACTTATCTAAACTCTTTATATTATTTTATTCATAAATCAGTTTTATAATATTTTTAATATAATATAATGATTGATATTTGTAATAACCAATTTAAAAAATATTTGATGACTTTTAATTAATTAGCCAATATTAAACTTATAGTTTTATTGTTTTTTATCGCTCCATTTGTTTTATTATATCTTTTATTTATCTCTTGTTTATCTCGTCTTTTATAATAATTCTAAAAGATAAGTAGTATGATACTTCTCTTTAAATTATAGTTTGAGAAAAGTTTATTTACTTACAAATTTTCTTACATATATAATAGTTTTAAATTTAAACTGAAAAAACGTGATACAAATGATTTGGGTAGATGATCACTTTCATATTTCATAATCACATTTGTCCTTTATCGTAGAGATGGTGACAACTCCTTCCTCACAAATATGTTTGGTTCTTTCTTAGACATTTTTTCATTCATTATAATAATTTGTATTTTACAAATTATTCAGAAGAAGATGCAATCAACCATAGTGATGCAATAGTATCTTCCCAAAATAGAAAATACGTGAAGTACTATATAACAATTTTTTTTCATTCAATGCATTAATTAATAATAGCATGCTATTGAAAACTGTTAATAAATAAAAAAATGTCGTGATTAATTTATAATTCATGGTATTAATTATTAATTACTAATCACATTCAGAGTATGAAGTTGTAATTTGGTGGGTGAGTTTTTTTTTTCAATTTTTTTAAGTATATATATATATATATATATATATATATATATATATATATATATATATATATTATTTCTAGAAAAGTATTATATTCTTGGGTTAAATATGTTTTTATCTTTCAACTTTTAGTGAAAATTGAAATTAAACTTTCTAAGAAATATTGAACTAATTTAGTCCCTTAACTATGTAAATGCCTGAATTTAGTTATTTTAACCAAATTGTATTAAGTTTATAAACACATTCCAACACATTTCATTATAGTATTTTAGTTTGTTTATACCGTTTGACATGTGTTCACTTCGATGTTAACTGAGAAACACGTCTAAAATATCAAATAAACTTAAAAAGTGAGAGTTCAAATAACTAAATTCACGCATTTATCAAAAGAAATGACTAATTTGGTTCAAGATTCCAAAGAATGACTAATTCTAATTTTCACTCAAAATTAAAGAAACAATAGCATATTTAATCCTATATTCTTTTATATTTTAATTGGAAAGACAATTATGTTATTTTTACCATTTCTAAATCAAAATATTCCGGTATATTATTTTAAGTTGCAACTTGCACTTTTTATTTAACACTTGTCTTTCTTTAAACCCAGAATAGGGTTGTGATTCATATTTGAAGTCATTTTTAGTTGAGTGTGTTTTGTAACGTCTTTTAGTCTTGTGCATTAATATAAATTAATTACGTTAATCAATAATCAATGTTATTAAGCTTATTATGGGGGTAAGTCATTGCTTCAATCTCTTATTCAGTCCTCTCATCCATTTTAACAAATCAATAATTTTAGGATAAAACTTGGTTATACCAATCATCGCAAGTTAAAGTCTCGTAATTTGATTTTCATTTTAATTATCTTTAATTTTTGTCGATCTTTTCTAATCACTTATTTTGGATAACCTTCACATTTATCACTTGCAGAAGACGAAGAGTCACAAATCGTCAAAGTGCCATAGAAGATGAAAATACGTATAAATCACGCTGTTCTTAAAGATTCCTTTGCATAATTCACAAATTTTCTAGAAATAGGAAGTAATAATTCCCATTAATAGTTTTCATGATTGCATTAAAAACTTTATTTTAAGTTATATAAACAGCATGAAAATTATGGTATTTGCTGTTTGGGGCTGCGTTTTTGAACTTTAGTTGATTGTGATTTGAAACATTTTTTTAAGGTTCAATTTTTTGTTTTTCGTTATTTGTTAACTTTACAAGAATTTAAATTAGGGTTGATATTGATCAACAACTATCGCTTGCCAATAGTACAATAATTTGTGGTGAGTAATTAATTATCTCAATTTACTGTTTCATCCCTCTTCTTTTTTTTTTTTTAAAGTGCTATTTACTCCCGTGGTGATATATACCAAAACTGAGACCGACTTAATAAAATTATAAATTCCGAAAATTTTGAACATATTATCACTATTATTTTTTTTTCTCCAATCTATTCTATGTAAGTGTATGCTGCAATTTCTTCTTTTAAGAACTTCCGGAATAACTGAAACATCTTACACACCAATTATTAGTAACAGATAAATTATAATTATTTAATGATTAAATTTAACAAAACTCAAGATGTTTATGGCTTGACTAAAATAAGGTTACAAAATTCTTCACAAGAGCATATATTTATTAGATGAATATATTCTTTGCTAGCCAAGAAGTAATAGTTCAAGAATCTCTTGACTATGTTGATTAGATGAACATTGCATATTAGATCAAAGTATTGGGCATATAATAAAAAAATGCATCAGAGTTCAAGATCTAATTGAAGATCTCATGTATTTTAACTATATATTTAACTTTCTTTGTATTTCTAAAATAAATTCTTTAGATATTATAAAGGAAGATAGATACAAGATTGAGGCAAAATACATTAAAGTGGAAGAAAAAGTAGGATGACCGACTAAAAGACTTGATGAAATCCTTTAGAAAAAAGCATTATTCTCATAGAAAATATGCCTCTGCAAAAATAATGTAGGAATATAAAAGGATAAAGGCATTGTTTATATGCAAAAAAGGAAAATGCTTCAAAAAGAAACAACACACCTCAAAGATTGAACATTTCCACTTATTTTCTAAGAAACATGAAATTTTTTAAGACAACCTTAACAAAAGTAAACATTAAGTTGATAACTCAACATTTTGCATATAAATAGAATATTGATTATGAATATATGTTCGTTCAAGAAATTGTGACATGTCAAAGTTATCTCTTATGCACAAGTTTATGTTTAGTGGGTTGTGATAGAAGGTTTGACCATAAAGGATAACCTAAAAAGTAGTTGAATAGTACTTGCAAATGACATGTGTCCTACATTTGGTGAGAAGGAATAAACAATAATTCTTTATTTTATATGTGTAAAGTGGCGGTAAAAATGTGGAACATGTACGATAGATGGATAGGGATCATGAATGTACATCACAACTAGACTAGTGAACACTTTTAACACTTTCACCTATTGAAACTTAAACACAAAGAGAACATAATTTGGTACGGGGATTGGATAGCTGTAATTTGGGGCCTATGTAACCATAAGAATGACGTAGTGTTTAGGAATGCAAAGGTTGGTGCTGAAGAGATCTTTTGCATGGGTCAAATGAGAGTATGTGTATGGTTAAAATGTAAAAGCTCATGTGAACTTTTCATACTCTGATTGGTGTCTATGTCTTTTTATTGTATAGGAACGTTGATAAAGTAATATAAACGAGACGAGCCGAGGGTTAGTATTTTAGGTGAGAGGACCACAAAAGGTGTACAGTAGCAAAGGTAAACAAGGTTGTTGCTATTGTAGAAAAATTTTTATGAAAATCATATAGTTTTGGAAATTTCTAACTTTTTCTGAAACTCTTTAGTCTAAAGTGGCTATGTTCTTATGTAGCAGGTATGGATGTTAGGGTGCTTATAGTATCAAACTTTTGTCTTAACAAAATAAAGACCATAGTCATGCTAAATGATGGAAAAATGGAGAGACGTAGAATTTTAAAATTTATATGTCACTTGTGCGAGTGAAATAAAGGAAGGACAAATAGCCAATTATTGATAAGAAAATCATTAGTGGGCAATTGGGTTAATCTAATACAACATATATAGATTTCAATCATACTTGAAATCTACAAATCTCATGATAGTTGCACTAGTAGCAAGCTATCTCTTACAAAGGAAGTTTAATTAAAATTGTTTTTTTTTGTGCTTAAGCTATTGTATAAAGTATTTCATATTGAGAGGGATGTAATGCAAAATATTGAGGTTTGGGCATTAGCTCTTAATACATTGTATATGGGTTGGAACATCCCAAATACTTCATTTAATTAAAATTCTTTGTTAATAAAAAAAATTCAAATCTATAAAACCATATTTTTAAAAACATTCATTCTTGCTACCTCACAAACTAATAATAAATGATAGCATATAAGACCAAATGAACTCAAATAAAAGTGCTTTAGTGACAACTTTATATATACATATATTTTAACTAACATCATAATAAGTTACTAGAAGTCCAACTTCACGTTAAATTATATTAAACAAATTAATTACTTAAACGTTATTCAAATCTCTTTATCCTTGTTTAATGTATTAATTTAACAAATTTCCACCTACTCAAACTCTACACTTGGAGGATTTATGTTCTTACGTGGAATCATTATACTTGTAATATAACTAGGATATCTCATAAATAAGTTATTGTCAGTTACTAACTACAAAGAGGGAGTTTAAAATTTAGTTATCTATTATCATATCTCCAAAATATCATGTCATTATAGTACCATAAAACTTGTACCTTTTAACAAAAAAAGACTACAAAATGCAACACCTTTATATAGCATTCACATTACTACAAATTACTTCAACTAATCATCTCATAACATTTAGATAATTTATATAGTTATAATTATGATTATAGTCATCCTCTTCATACAAGTTTTCAAAATATAAAAATTACAACCATAAAGAAAAATGTTAACACATTATATACATATAGATCTACACAAAATTTTAGACAACTCTCAGTTGCTCACTACTGAGCACTCTCACCTGCACAATCATTTGCTTTCGTGTCGAACATAATCATAGCAAATGAAAATCACATCCAACAAGACAAGATAAACTAACATATATTAACAAAACATAATCATTCATAGTTGCAAATGAATATGATTTTGGGTTTTAGCTGGATTTGAATGCTCCTTTGCCCTTTTGTTTAAGGTAGATTGATTCATGATTCATGATTGATGTTAATGTGTAGATGCAAAGGCAAATGCATCCACATATGCAACAGACTCTTGGTACTACGTTATGGTGTGCTCCAAGTGGCAACCAGCGGTCCTATCAGTTTTTTTTTTCTTAAATTACCAAAATTATACATTGGTTGTTCAATAAACGATGTAAAATATCTCAAACTTATTACAACAATTAGATTTACATCGTTTCTATAACCAATGTAAAATTTGATTTTTGAGCCGGTGTGGGTCATAATTGTTAGTTTATTTGTTTGTTAAATTTGGTTGATTGAGTTGAAATTTTTAACTTATTAGTCCATTTTTGTATGTTTTGTCTAATTTATAAAATTAGCGAACAAAAATAGATCAGATAGTTTAATCTCTTGGTTCACTTTAAAAAAAAAAAGTATATATTATATTACTTCAAGAATGTAAATATGCAATATTATTGTAATTTAAATCATTAATATTTACAAATTAAATTTTAATTATTAATTATAGTAAAATAATTCAAGATATAAATGTAATAATTATTTTAATTTATCTAATTAAAAGTATTAATTAATCAATTAAAAATTTAAAAAATATTTATAATCAAATTTTTTAAATATAAAAAAAATGGTGAATTGACTTGTCTATTAACAGGAGTCAAGATTTTTAACCCATTTTAATACCTATGAAACTAAAATGAGTTAAATCAATGAAACTAAAACGAACCTACCTAGTTCTAAAAGTACAACTTCAACTGTCAAGATATTTAGTTTCAAAATGGAAGAAAATTGCTTAAAATAAAGGGCACATTCATGAGTTTATTTTGTTAGTTCACGGGTTAGTTTATTGTTTTATGACCAACCTACTTTTCACAGTTTGCACGAGTGACATAAACACAACTTAGTATTTTGTTATAAAATATATTATGTTAATTTAACTATTAACGAGGAGTATATTTAATGCTTTAACTCCGTGAATATATTACTATATATTACTTTTTTTTATTGAAAAAGAGGAAGAATTGAAAAAAGAAATTGAAAGATAACAGTAAATAAATTTTAAGTTTTCAAAGTCAAATTTATTATTTTTAAGTGTTAACATGTCGAGGCTTAGTCTGAACATTTTTAGCATATGTTAGGCTAAGTGTTTATTTTCTAAGGTCAAGTGTGGAAGTCTGATACTAATTTTAGAAGAGAATCTTAGTGAGTTTGTGTATTTTTTTTATAACAGAGTCATAGTCTATTAGTTAATTTTTTTAGTCATTGAATTTAAAACAAGTTACTTTAATAACATACACAAGATATTATAACTTAATAAAGGAATTTTGAGTCTTTTCAACTAAGGGTTTGATATGAGTTTGATGATTAATTTTATTGTTGAAATGAAATATTTAATTAAGTATCAAGTTAAATATAAAATATTGTTTAGTGAAATCTAAACCTATCATATTTATTATTCATCCAAACTTTAAATTTTTAGTAGTATTTGCTTCTTATTTTAGCTCTATGGTTTAAAAATCCACTAATATTTTACGACTTGAATAATCTAATACAGTTGTCAAATACAATATAATTTTTCAAGTTTCTCAACTCAAAATATTTAAACTTCAATCACTTCAAAAATATTTTAACAAGTATTTATATTCGGCTTAGTGATGGTATTTGTGAACAACAAAATAAATGCTTTTCCATGAAATAAGCATTATTATTATTTTAAAAAAAATTTAATGATACATTAAATTATCATTATTATTATTCATTAAAAGATGATGCGAATAATGCAACGATATTGTATGAAGGGTGAGTTATCGTTGACATGATAATTAATGAAGATGCAGGAAAAACGTAGCAGCTAAGAAAGAAAGTCGTTTGTTTCTCACTGTCACCACTCTTTCTTTCACTTTCTTTTTCTTCCTTTCGAATCAACTTTTTCATAAAGCATTTGAAGTTGAAGAAATAGGAACAATTAATTTAAATTCAATAATATGAAATAAATATAAAATACTTGCATTATTATGATCACACACAACAATAAATAAAATAATAGAGCAGTGGGTGCGTTTGGGGACTACGCTTCCGTTTTGTAGGAAAAGTCAAAAACGCGGTTTCCCAAACGGCTCTGTTGAACCACGTCCTAATCCTGTAACCAAATGCAACGCGCAAACGCAACGCGTGACTTCATCACACACAAACACAACACCATTAGTACGAAAGAATATTGTTTTTTTTTAATGTAAAACAAATTAATATAATTTATCTAATGACAGTTCCACTTTTTTTTTTTTGCATGTTCCAGAAAATATTTTTAGATTCAAAAAAGTAAACTCAATTCAAAATATAAGAAATTTTTTTTCGAAACGATAGTTTGAAAGACATTGGAATTCAAAAATCTTTAAAGAATATCTCTTTCAGAATATTTTCTTTATATTCTGAAATATTTAATTTAAAATATAAAAAAGAAATTCTAAAACGAGTAGATGGATGTAAAGAATTGAAGGAGGGAGGTGAGAAGGGGAGGGGAGAACGAAAAAAAATTAAGTGGATTTGAATTATGACGGAAATGGATTGATCCACAACCATAACAATAATTTGTTTTAGGTTAAAATACTCATTCATCCGTAATTTTATTGAAAAATCTCAAATAGGTTCTAAGATTTTTTTTAGTCTTAATTAGGTCCATATTTTTGAAAATATGTAATAATTAGGCCCATTCCGTTAGTATGATGTTAACGGAGGACATACCACGTGTCAGCTCCTCATTTTTTTAAATTTTAAATTTTTAATTTTTAATTTTTTTTTAAAAATTTTTAATTTTTTTTAATTTTTTTAATTTTTTTTTGAAAATTATTCATGCCACGTGTCACATCAATATTGTGCCACGTGTCAAGTCAGTAAGGTGACATGTGTCAAGTCATTGTTTGAATCTCAATTTGGTCCATATATTTGTTATTTTAATTATATTTTACTCCATTTTTTTTTATTTTCAATTTCATCTTCTCCAAATTGAGATCAAATTTAACTTTTATATAAATTTTATAATGATATTTTTATTAAACAATTTTAATAATATTAAGTTTATTTTATATTTTGTTTTAAAATTTTAAAATATTTATTTTAACTTGTTTCAAAATTGTTTTAAATAATTTATATACAAATGTTATAGTTGGTTTAAAAATAACAATTTTATAAATTTAAATATAAAATTTTAAAACAATTTTGTAAAAGGTTAAAATAAGTATATTTAAAAAATTTTAAAAAAATGGACTGAAATATAATAAAAATAACAAATATATGGACCAAATTGAGATTCAGACAATAATTTGACACGTGTCACCTTACTGACGTGACACGTGGCACAATATTGACGTGACACATGGCATGAATAATTTAAAAAAAAGTTAAAATTTTAAAAAAAATTTAAAAAAATTTAAAAAAATTTAAAAAAAATCAAAAAAATGTGGAGTTGACACGTGGCATATACCGTTAACATCATACTAACGAAATGAGCCTAATTGTTACACATTTTCAAAAATATGGACCTAATTGAGACTAAAAAAAAATCTTATGACCTATTTGAGATTTTTCAACAAAAACATGGATGAAGGAAATATTTTAACCTTTGTTTTATTCATTCACCGTAGTAAATGTTTATTTAAGTTCTTATTTTGATATTGAGAATTTGATATATGAACTTATAAAATTTTAAAAATTATATTATAATATAAGATATTAAGATCATATAATTACAATAAAAAATATTATGAGTTTTTTAGAAATCGTAAATATAAAAGAGATACAAGATATATAATAGATATAAAATATATATTATAAGATGAACTTGTTATTTTATTTTATTTATATAATTTTTTCTTTCTATATATATATAAAATAAAATGTAATAAAATATAAAGTCACAAAATTATTGATCTAATAATTTTTTTTTTCTAAATACAAATTTAGACGGGATATGTAACACCCCATTTTAATAGTGTCAAACTACTAAAACAGAACATTATATCATGATTTAACAAGCAGATGGTTGGAATAAACCATACACGAGTTTAATACAATAATCCAAGTAACTATATGAACCTTCAAGCGTAAGTATGGTCTATACAAGAGAAAGATAGAGTATGAAATCAAAATGAGGACTTATCCCAAGGTTACACAAAACATAAGTCTACAAAACACCTCATAGTAGCGGTCAACTGTGATCCTGAAGGGGAGTGTCCTTTTCTTGATCCTTTCCTGCTCACACCGCAACGTAGGTGATCATCGCAAAGAGAACATACACAAAGAAGGCAAACCAGGACAAGAAGGGTAAGCTAACAATATAATTCAAGCAATTTAATTAAAAGTCTCAGTAAGAAAATTTTCATTTTATCACAGATATTTAAATGACCAACACAATACAATATAGACACATAACTTTAGACGCGACATCCGGATTATGTAAGCCACTTTGGATCTCTTGGTAGCTTGCACTTGTGAAGGTTCCCAAACTCTGCAGAGTTTGGGCTCAAGGGGTTATCACCCAACCACTCCCAAGGTAAGTCCCCTTCGCGTCCATGACTGATCGGGTCCATAGACTAGGACCTCCTGCTACTCCTCACGACATAGTCCATCATACTCTACATGAGTCTTAATGGACTATTGGAGCGTCAGGATGCCAACCAAATCTGAGTCCTTAAGTGCTTACACATACACTACATACTTCTCCTAGAATTTCCCTTGAAATCCTAGTTCCACCACTCCTTCACATTTCCATTTCTCAAGCTTTCATTATACAATTACATGCTTACATCACCAATCATAGTTATCCAGCATACCATAAGCAAACATCACATTATCTCACCAAAAATCAGGCTTTTGAACATCTATAACAGCGAAAGAATGTAAACTATGCAGGGAAAGTCGCTTAAGCTAGAGAATCTCGCCTAGGCTAGGGAGTAGTCTCGCTTAGGCGAACTACTCTCGCCTGGGCGAGACCCCATACAGTGGGCAACTCAAAATTTTGGGCGAGTTCTCGCTCAGGCTAAACTGGTCCGCTTAGACGAGAAGATATCTCGCTCAGGCGACCCCAGCTCGCCTAGGCGAGACCTCACGCAGTATCAGGGGTAACTCTCAAATACTTTCGCTCAGGCGAGAGCTACTCGCCTAGGCGAGAGTATCAGGATTTCACACTGTTTTTCACATGCAGAGCTATGAAAATCATGTAAAAATCCAATTCCAACCAACAAGAAATTCTCAAACAACAATTTAAACAAGGATCATACCATTCAAGCACCCAATGATACTAAACACTCGAATTTTAATTTAAGATTAGCTTCCCTTACCTTTTTGCTAAGAAACTTGACTTTGGTGGAGACAACTAGTTGCAAGGGGGCAGAAATCTCAATTTGACCTAGAGGATTTATCACCAAGACGTAGAGAAGGGAGAATTTCGCAATCAGACTCAAAATTCAGAGATTAAACGGTAATTTTGAGCTGGAATTGAGCCAGAACAGAAAAAGAGCATACCTAGGAGGCAAGGAGTGGAGGGAGGATGTAGCAGAGGGTTCTGTTGGACTGTTGCTTCCAAAATCTGATCACAGAGCAAGGAACTGGTGAGGAATTGGTTAAGAAAGCAACATTTTGAAAGTGTTTAGAGTTGAAGGGAAAGTGAAGGTGGCTGGCTCTTTTGGGTCATTATCACAAAGAGAGCAAGGAGAGAAGTTTTATAAAAGGAGGGGTCTCACATTCTCCCCTACAACAAAAATTTTCAACCCGAAAATTGATGCTTACCCGAGAACATGTGAGGATATGATTTTCTCACGTCTTCCTCAACTTCCCAAGTGGAATCGCCCGTTCTCTTATCCCATATGACCTAAACTAGGCTGATGGACTTCCCTCTGAGTTGTCTTGTCTGGATATCACCAAGACCAACTGGTTGAGCTTCTATAGACAGATCCCCTCTAATTTGCAATTCTTCTGCCTCAAGTACATGGGAGGGGTCGGGCACATACTTTCTGAGCTGCGAGACGTGAAACACTGGGTGAAGGTTGGCCAACTGAGGAGGTAGAGTGATTTCATAAGCCACTGGTCCAATCCTTCTCAGGATTTGACAGGGACCAATGAACTTAGGAGATAACTTCCTAGAGCGAATCGCCCTTCCCACACCCGTAGTCGGGGTAACTCTCAAGAAGACGTGGTCTCCAGATGCAAATTCTAAAGGCCTTTTCCTCTGATCGGCATAAGATTTTTGTCGACTCTGAGATGCCTTCATTCTCTCTTGTATCAGCTTGACCTTCTCAGTAGTCTGCCTCAGCAACTCTGGTCCTACTACCATTGACTCCCCATCTTGGTACCAGCACAGGGGAGTCCCGCATCTTTTGCCATAGAGAGCTTCGTAAGGTGCCATGTCAATGCTTGCATGGAAGCTGTTATTATAGGTGAACTACACTAAGGGCAGTATCTCATCCCAGGCACCCCTATGGTCAACTACGCATGTCCTCAAGAGATCTTCAAGGGATGGATGGTCTTCTCAGACTGACCATCCGTTTGGGGGTGGTAAGCTGAGCTCATGGCCAATCTACTACCCAAGGCGCTCTGCAAGGTCTGCCAGAAACGGGAAGTAAAACGTGGATCCTTGTCTGAGACTATACTCGACGGCACCCCGTGCAACCTCACGATCTCACTGATGTATAATTGCACCAGCTTAGCCATGGACATCCTCAGATTCACAGCCAGAAAGTGGGCGCTCTTAGTTAGGTAGTCCACTATAACCCAGATGGCATCGTGGCCTCTCACAGTCCGCGACAAGTGGGTAACAAAATCCATGACAATGTTATCTCACTTCCATTCTGGTATCTCCATTTGTTGCAGCATTCCCTCATGCCTCTGATGCTCGGCCTTAGCCTTCTGACAGGTCAAACAAGAGGATACAAAATGGGCAACAACCTGCTTCATGCCCGACCACCAGAAATATTCTTTCAAGTCTTGGTACATTTTAGTCATGCCTGGATGCATACTAAAATGACTTTTGTGCCCCTCCTCAAGGATCATACCTTTCACCTCTACGTCTTCAGGTACACATACTCTGCCTTTGAATCTCAAAACCCCATCACCTCCTAATGCAATGCAAAGTCCTTGGCTTTTTCTGTACCAAGTAACTCCATTGTCTTTTGCAGCCTTGGATCAAATAGTTGCTTCACTTTGATCAAGACAAGGAAATCATTAGATACGGTTAGATGGTTGCATCTAATGACACTCTCTCCTAAAATCACCTGTAACTTCATGTCTCTGAACTGTTCCACCAAGTCCAACTCCTTAATCATCATATGAGTCGCATGAACTGTTTTTCTACTCAAAGTGTCGGCCACCACATTTGCTTTCCCCGGGTGGTATAACAGTTCGAAGTCAAAGTCCTTCAGAAACTCCATCCACCGTCTCTGCCTCATGTTTAACTCTCTCTGGTCAAACAGGTACTTCAGACTCTTGTGGTCACTGAAAACCTGGAACTGCGCGCCATACAAATAATGTCTTCAGATCTTCAAAGGAAATACCACAACGGCCAGTTCCAAGTCATGTGTGGGATAGTTCTTTTCATAGTTTTTCAGTTGTCTCGAGGCATAGGCAACCACCCTTTTGTCTTGCATCAAAACGCATCCTAATCCCTGATGGGAAGCATCGTAGTAAACCTCAAAGGGTTTGCTGGCATCAGGGATCACCAACACAAGGGCACTAGTCAACTTTTGTTTGACTCAAGGAAACTTTCTTCACACCGGTCAGTCCAAGCGAAAGGCTGGTCCTTTCGAGTCAACTGTGTCAGGGGTGACACTATTTTAGAAAATCCTTCAATGAACCTCCTATAGTAGCCAGCCAACCCTACGAAGCTCCTTAATTCAGTCACCGTTTTAGGACGTTCCCATTTTAACACTGCTTCCACTTTTGATGGATCTACTGATATGCCCTGAGCTGAGGTTGTATGCCCTAAGAATTGGACTGTGGTCATCCAAAACTCACACTTCGACAGTTTCACATACAATTGTTTCTCTCTCAATATGCCCAAAATTGTCCTCAAATGCTCTGCGTGCTCCTTAAGACTCCTAGAGTATACTAAGATGTTATCGATGAAAACCACCACGAATTTGTCCAAGAATGGCCTGAAGATTCTGTTCATATAGTCCATGAACATGGCAGGGGCATTAGTTACTCCAAAAGGCATTACTACGTACTCGTAATGCCCGTACCTGGACCTGAAAAGCTGTTTTCTGAATATCATCAGACTTGACTTGACTCTGATGGTATCCTGATCTCAGATCGATCTTAGAAAACACGGTGGCTCCATGCAGTTGATCCATCAAGTCGTCTATCCTTGGCAGAGGGTACTTATTCTTGATGGTTAGCTTATTTAACTGCCTGTTATCCACACAAAGTCTAGAGCTATCATCTTTCTTCTTAACCAGTAACACTGGTGCTCCCCACGGTGACACGCTCGATCTAATGAACTGTTTCTCTAGCAGCTCTTCGATTTGCTTCTTTAGTTCCTCTAGCTCAGCAGGAGCCATCCTGTAGGGTGTCATTGATACGGGCCCTGCTCTTGGCACCAGATCAATAGAGAACTTTATTTCTCTATGAGGGGGTAAACTAGGTACATCCTTAGGAAACACGTCTGAGAAGTCTCTTACTATAGGTGTCTCAGTATTTCCACCTCCCTTCTCGATTGATAAATGAGTTAGAATTAGGAAACACTGAGATCCCTCCCTGATTGCCTAGTCCACCTGTTGAGATGATAACAACTGATCTCCTTCATCCAAACTGGGAAACACCACTTTCTTCTCGTTACCGTCGATTAGGATGTGATTAGCAGACAGTCAATCCATTCCTAAGATCAAATCTAATCCCTCCAGAGGTAAACAAATAAGGTTTACCCTATACCAGCGCCCCTCAACCTCGATCAAACACCTAGCACAAAGTGTCGATGTTCTAACCATCCCAAAAGCAGGCATGGACACTACCAGATCAAACTAGAGCTCCCTCACTAGAAGACCCAACTCAACTACTTTAGACTCCGAAACGAAGGAGTGTGTAGCCCCCGAATCATATAGAATGCATAGACTCTTACCAACAATCAAATATGATCCAATAACGAGGTTACCTGATCTGACCGCCTCTGTAGCCGTCATGGTATACACCCGACCGGTTGCCTGAGGCCTTGCGCCTCCCCTGGACTGTGGTGGCTGAGACTGTGCTGAAGGTCTCGGTACTGCACTCCTACTAGTAGGGCAATCTCTGATGAAATGACCCTCCTTGCCACAACCGTGACACCTCCTCCTGCTAGAGAGCTGAGGGCAAGCATTCTTCATATGGGGCCCTCCACAGAGAAAACATTGCGCCCTATGAGGCTGAAACTACTGAGATGGGTGTGAGAATCTCCTAGGCCCCTGAGGCTAAGGCCTGGAGTATGGCTTTCTCCTCTCTTCATGTCTGCTTGCGGACCCAGATGGTCCTCCCATCTTCTGCTGGGATCGCTGCTGTGTTTCAATTTCAGCCTTAAGCTTCTCTATTACTCGTGCCTTCTCTACTAAAGCATGGAATTCTTTAATAGAGAGCGGGGCCACCATGAGCTTCCCTTACCTTTTTGCTAAGAAACTTGACTTTGGTGGAGACAACTAGTTGCAAGGGGGCAGAAACCTCAATTTGACCTAGAGGATTTATCACCAAGACGTAGAGAAGGGAGAATTTCGCAATCAGACTCAGAATTCAGAGATTAAACGGTAATTTTGAGCTGGAATTGAGCCAGAACAGAAAAAGAGCATACCTAGGAGGCAAGGAGTGGAGGGAGGATGCAGCAGAGGGTTCTGTTGGACTGTTGCTTCCAAAATCTGATCACAGAGCAAGGAACTGGTGAGGAATTGGTTAAGAAAGCAGCATTTTGAAAGTGTTTAGAGTTGAAGGGAAAGTGAAGGTGGCTGGCTCTTTTGGGTCATTATCACAGAGAGAGCAAGGAGAGAAGTTTTATAAAAGGAGGGGTCTCACAATATATAGACTTAAACAATTACAAATTTAAACAAATGTTTATTGTATTTTTAGTTAATTATGTAAATTAATTTTTTTTAGATTAAAATGATATTTAATAACACTGTAAGTGATTTTGGCCTTTTATTTAATTGTTTGTTCATTTTTGTAAGTTAATATTTAAATTTTTACTTATTATTATTTTTTTATGTCTGATTAACGTTGAGTAGGATTAGAAGAATAAAATATGTTTAAATGATATCATTCATTTAATTCAATAATATGTAATAAGTATAATTAGATTACAAAATTTATGATTTTATGTTAAGTTAAATTGGATTGTTTTATTTTTAATTCATTCCGAAGTAAGTCCATTTGTATAAGTAGGACTCACTCATACTTCCGTATCAACAATTTTGAAAATTTTCTTTCCTTGTGAGGTTTCACTCGTTTTGTTTGTTTAAAGTTTTACTTGAATATGAAAATTATTTTTCTTCAAATGTTATTATTCCAAAAATTTCAAATAATTGTTTTTAACTTCTAATATTTATTTTGAGATAAATAATTAGCATTATTTTATATTCTTTAAAATTTGTTTACAGCTAGATATTATTTTAGGAATCAACTGATCTTTTGTTTAATATATGAGTCAATAATGAGAGTCACATAATATTATAAATAAGAAATAATGATTTTTAATGCTAGGAGTACAACAACAAAAAATTACATACACCAGAATAAAAAATAGGTTGATTTTACATACACTAAAAAATATTTAGGGTTAAATATGTTTTTATTCTTTAATTTTCAGTGAAAATTAGAAATGATCTCTCCTCAAAATTTTAGACTAATTTAGTCCTTCAACTTTAGATATGTATGTATTTAGTCCTTTCAATTAATTTTTGTAAAGTTTATTTGACGTTTCAAACGCATCTCATGATAGTATGTGAATTGTTTATATTGTTTAACTCATTTTTGCTTCAATGTTGGCTAAAAAATGCGTATAAAACATTAAATAAACTTAACAAAATTTTGTTAAAAGTGTTAAAAAGACTAAATTTATACAGTTTTTAAAGATAAATGACTAAATTGATATAAAATTTCGATGAGAAACTAATTTAATTTTAAGTGAAAGTGAAAGGACTAAAAACATATTTAACCCAAATATTTAACTCAGAAAATTTACCGTGAAATTGAGAAGACAATCAATTTTCTTAGTAACTGGGCTACAAGCCCATTATCTATAAACAAATGTTTGTTTTTTTCTACTTCCATAATATTTAACTCTACCCTCTTAATTTTTAAAATGACCTTCAAAATATGATTTTCGTAATATAATTTATGGAACAAAATTTCTTCAAAATAAAATTTTCAAAGCAAGTTTTCCAAGATATATGAGATGCTTTACAGTATGAAATTTCAAGAAAAAAAAATTCGAACACATATATAATACTTTCGAAAACGAGTTTTTCAGAACAAACTTTCCACCAAACCCATCAATTTACTTTCTAACTCTCTTCTTCTTCTTCCTCCTAAAGATTGAAGTGGAGATGGAGAAAGGTGTAATTAGAGATGTAATATTTTAGTCTTTTTCTTCTTGCTTGTAATATGGGGATACAGTTAGTAATTGTTGAAGTGCTGGAAGAAAACTCCTTCAATTTTCTTAACGACTGGGCTCGAAGCCCGTTATTTGTAAAACAAACGGGCCTCACTAACTCGGTGATCTGAATCCGAATTCAAGCTCGGACATAGAATTCGGATATTCGACGACCCATGGACCCGCATCGTGAACTACGAGAGTCAGTTGGAGAAACAAGCGATTTGTACGATGAAGTGTGTTGCTTGAACCATCTGAGTTTTGCATGTTCATTGGGCACCGATGGATTCAGCTTCTATGCAAGTAGCAACCTCAAAATTTGTTCTTTGCCCCAATGCTTCAGCGGCTAAGGTTGCAGGTTCCAAGAAGATTGCCACCGTCAATTTCAGGTCCAAATTCAAAGGATGTGAAACCAAAATCCATGTCGTTTCCTCAAATGGCTCTGTCTCTAGCTCCTCTTCGCGTCGGGTCGGTCATCTTTTTTTTTTTTTATTCTCAAGCAATTTTTTGTTGATCGAGTGGTAATGAATTTCCTTTCAGTTAGTTATGTTTTACATGAATTTTGTTTGAGAGTTGTTTACAAAACTTGACAATGATGTTAACTTTCTTTCTGTATCCTTAAATCCAGTGATACTTTGTAATGATAAAATGTTTATTGAAAAAAATATTGATGCATGAAAGACATGAATGGTTTTTTGATTGACGATGACTTTAGGATAGAACAGATGTTAGTTTTTTTTTTTTCTTTATTGGTTTGGTTTTAAGATCTTAATGACTGGGAATAATGGCCGTAGTATTGTTATTATATGCATTGGTTAACGGTTATCCCTTGCTACATTTCCCTTAGGTAGAAAATTTTATTTTTGTGTCTTAGTGTTACTAAGCAAAAGACTTTCTTCACATTTGGTTGTGTGCATTTATTTATTTTTTAAAATTGCTTATTCCTTTGCACTTTTTTATTTATTTCTCGCTTTTGAAAGTTTTTAGTATTTTCCTTTTTGTATGTTGCCGAATGCATGCTGATTAAATTACTAGTTAGTTAGTTGTGTCATGTCATGTCATGTCTTGATCTATTTCTACTTTGAGAACAATTGTTTTCCTTCTCTGTTGTAGTTGATATTTTCAATCACTTTCTGAGTTTGCGTGTGATGTGATTCATAATGTTGCTTTAATTTTGACCAAAAAAGGGAACAAAAACAAGTGTTGCTTCAGTAACCTAAGATCAGAACACTTTCTTGGAGTTTTCCGTATTTGAAATTCAGATATACACGGTCCTCATCATTGACAGCACCTTGATCAGGTCGTTTCATTATGTTGAGCTGCTGGCATTGCATATTATGGAGTCAATTTAGAGAAAATCTCTATGAGTACATACAGGAGGAAAAATAAAATGACTTTAAGGTAAAAGTAAAATGAATCAAGATCTTAAGTTGAAATCAACTTATCACCTTAACTTGTAGAAAAGTTAAGGAAGCTTTTGAAAAAATGAGGTTTATAAGTTGATATTAGAGAAATTTGATTCACTTTTCCTCATTGATTCTTATTGGGTTTATCAGAAAGTTTATCCAAATAGGTGTTTAGTGCACAATTTGCACATTCGAAGGATAGATATGTAAGTGGTTCAAACATGATTAGAAGTTGATTTTTATTCTGTCAGAGCTCAGACAATATCTAATATTCTCTGCAGTAACATTGTAAGGATTCAACAATTACACCCTCAAACACAATTTCGTGTGCTAGTTTGGGATTGCTGAAATTGATCATGGAATTGTTGTGGTGGAAGATCCCATTATGGTGATCGAATCAACCAATTCTGAAAAATGATTTCCAAGTCCTTGCCCACTTGAAACCTTAAGACCTTGAGCCCTACAATTTTTATGTCATTCATTCAACCCTTCCCTACTACCTTTTCACACTACTTGAGCTTTGATTTGTGGTTGCTACCCGCCGTAACTTTGGGTAATGGTCAAGAAAGGGAGGATGGGTGATGGTTTGTCCTTCCGTGCCTTTGTTTCTGCTTTGGTTTTTTGTGCTTCTCTTCAGGTTTTGTGTTTTGCTGCTTGCTTGTTTCTAATTTGCTTTGTATTTTTATTCAGTGGTCCAATGGTTTTTGGGCTTTGTTTTGTGTCTTTGTTTTGTGGTGATATCATCCAATGGTGTTATCTATTAAAAATTTGTCATATATACTATAAATTGTACTTGAGTATTTGCCTTGCACATTATATTAAGTGGCATATTACAATCTCACATATTTGTTTGACTCACTCTTCCAATCTTGGGTAGGATGTCGATCTTGACAACATTGTATTTGTCATAGATGGTAAGAAAGTTTAAGGGAATGATCTATCCAGTTTGCATATTTAGGTAGCCTTAAATAATTTAGATACCACTTGGCAATAAATTGTATATGTAATAAGTTGAGTAATTTGGAGATTTATTGGATTGAAGCTTGGAATTGAGTGTGTTGCATATTACTGATTAGTTGGTGATTGTTCAATTTTTTTATAAACGGCCCCCTAATATTTGGTTTTACCTTGTAGACAACTGTAGTATTTTAATTGTTTTGGAATTATTTTCTGTGGTTCTATCAATGTTTTTACGTTGTTATAGGGGAAGGGAATATCTTTTTGTAAAATACTTTGTTCCTTTTGTTTAGTAGAATCTGTGCATCCTTCTCTACTGACAAACTGGACTTATAGTTTGGTGTTGAATGGATGTCTCAGCTAACTATTTCCTTCCTTATATTTCAGTCTGTATCAAGTTTGAAAGCAGATGATAACAAACGCAGAAGTAATCTTGAATCTCTGTTTTGTTATGATAAAGCCATTCCAGAAGAAATAATTGAGAAGCCTGTTGGGCTATCTTTGGAAGAAAAATCTATTGGTAACAATTCCAGATGCACTGATTGCGAGGCCAAAGGTGCTGTGCTTTGTGTCACTTGTGCTGGTTCTGGTCTATACGTTGATTCCATATTGGAAAGCCAGGGCATAATTGTTAAAGTTCGTTGCTTAGGTATATTCCTCTTCCTGTTCTAGCAACCTTCTTTAGTTCGTGCTTGCTGCAGGACCTCCTACACCTCACTCACGTTTAAACTGTATTTGCTGCACTTTTGTTATGTAGTATTGTTACCTAACATTTTTGTGTTTGTCACTTATGCGTCGAAGCTGTTCTCTGATGGAACTTCATTCTTTTTTTGGTTGGACAATTTTAGCTTAACCCTTTTTATGGCTTGCCTAGATGAACAACTGGAGCTTGGTCTTCTATGAGGACTTTGAATGAAACAAGTTTGCAAATTTTTAGATCTTTTTGGCATGTATAGAATTAGTATAGCTCAAACTAAAACGAGATTTTTTTGATAACTCAAATTTGGTGTAACACTACTAATTGCTAGATTAAACGGGGTGCATTTGCTCAAATCCCAATCATAATAATCTAAATGTAAGATGCATAGCATCTCTATTGGTGCAAACATTTTCTGCTGCAGTGGGCTTTCTGCACCACGTGCAACTATGATCCTACACTGCAGATTGGGGAATCATGTTCTTATTATTTTACATGAAAAAGTGTATTTTCTTATGCAGTTGTATTACTGTTTTCTAGTGTTGATGATTAGGATCTTGTTTTTTAATATGTTTTTATTTTACAACTATGACCATGCAGGCTGTGGGGGAACAGGCAATATAATGTGTGCAGAATGTGGCGGACGAGGTCATCTGGGACCTAAATGATCAAAGTCTTCACGTTTTTGAATTTTGTTGTACAACCAATATGTAGTCTTTTTGGCTGATATTGCATGTAACCATTTTATTTTTATTGTTTTGTAAATCAAGGAGTCGTCATGCCTGAAAAAAAAATAAGATATTTACAAAATTCTCTGCTATTTCTAAAGCATGAGCTTGTAATCAGATCAGATGGCTGTCATATTTATTCTTAATTATGTGATTCCTCGAAGTACTTGTAATAATACTTTTACATGAAAGTTACAGACAGTTGATTTATTTCTTTAAGGAAAATTGTGTCCCTTTTGATTTGTAGAATTGTGTGGAGCTACTTTATTACAGATATTAATCCTGTTGTGCATGGATTCGTTTTCAGGGAAAAACTTGTTTTTGGGTTTTATATTTTCTCATCAAACTTGGTTTTGATTCTTTACATATTCAAATAGGTATACAGGGACCGATTTAGAGGTTGAGTTAGATTCTTTCGAGTGCCAGCAAGATTAATCCTTCGCTATAAGCTTTGGGATGATATATGAACTACGTCTATGAATCAAAATAAGTTCAAATATTTTCAAAAATTCAAAAAAACAATTTATCAATTTAAAAATATACGGACCAAAATTATGTTTCACAAAATAAAAATACAAGGATTAAAAACATATTTTTCTTACGTGGATACATGGTTTTTGTTGTTTCAGTTGTTCTCTATCAGTTATGATTATCGTATCAGTACTAACTAAATGGAACTTATGATCATTGCATATGTATAAAGAACCATCAGTTATGACTTTCGTAATTCAAGACTACAATCAAATGAAATCATTCTATACAATACAAAATTTCCCTTCCAATTCTTGGGGTTTAATGAGCTAACTTGGTTTACTGTTACACTTCAGTATTTAGCCTCAGCTGAAATTATTAGCTCCAAATATTTGCAGAGCTTGAGATCTGTTAAGCTGCTCCAAGCGTACTGGAATAGTGGAGTCAAAATGAGTGCTCTGTGGATTTTCTGCGTAGGCAACATAGTAAGCTGCAACACAAGCTTGTGCCCATGCTATGGCCAATCGACACTGCATAAAACAATAGCATTTTGGTAAGGGTGAGGTAGAAGATAATTAGTACATGATATTGCAATCGATTATTTAGTTCTTACCATGAAATAGCCAATGAGGAAAGCATAAATGGACACTTCTGTGGCATAGCTCTTGTGCGTTACAAGACTCCAAATTCCACCCACTAGACTACATATTGCACCAGTGCCAACCCCACTAAGGAAACAGAATACTCCAGTGAGATCCAAGTCTATGAGTTCCACCAATCCAACTCTATTGAACATCTCCCAAGTATCAGAAGATGCTTGCACAAACCCCTTGTTATAAACTCCAACGTGCACTAAACCCCATCGGTTCCCACGGATCACAAGAAGAGATGCAATCCCCGTATAGCAACTCACACAGGAAAACATGAACTCATCTGTATCTCCTCCAACCAGACTCGTGGCTCGTGCAAAACCCCGGAAGAGCACGATGATGGGAACCAAGATGGACCCTATGGAAACACATCCAGTTAAGTGTTTGATTGTGTCACAAAATGCAATTCTAGTGTCCATGTCAACTCCTCCTGAAAAAGCCATATACTTGACCCTTGAAATAGTGACATACATTGCATTCTTCAGAAACTGCATAGTCCATCCTAGGCTCAGCAAGATCAAGAAGATGAAAAAGGGTGATAGTTTGGTTCTGTTTTCAATGGCTCTTGCTCCTCCAATCCCAGCCACAAGGAAACAGCAGTAAAGAATGCCAATGAGGATTGAATAAAGGGTTAGCCCTTGGGTTTTGTTAGGAGGAAAGGCTATTGAAACTGACAAGATTCTGGTGCCATATTCAAATCTGGGACTGGCCCAACAACCATAGAGGGATTGGATCAATGCAGAAACCAAAGCAATTACACCAACTGCAAGACTCACGGCAGTGCCAATGCATATGAACATAATTCCCATTGCGCATGTTAGCAGGGGACTCAGCCAAAATGCTAACCTGACTACCCTTGTGGAGTGGCGTGCAGTGATGCGTTGCCATGTGAAACCAACAATTCCAGCACATGCTGTTGAAGCTAGAAGTGGGGGGTACCATTTCTGAGGGTGGAAATGGTGGGTGTGAGCGTCAGAGACCAGACCATATATGACAAGGAAAATCACCAAGACTGAAACCAAGAACAAATACAAGTAGAACAGAATCTGGAAAACCCTTCTTGCTGTTTGACCCGCCACTGTTGTTCTATTGGGAAAGTTTGAATCTTGTGCCTGCAACAGAAATGATCAAGTTGACTTTAGGTTTTTCAACCAAGTGATATGTCACAAATGCAGTGCCTGTAAATTCTGTTGATTAACAAGCAATGGTACAAACTCAGAGTTCTATAAGAAATGGATGTGTCGGCAGCAGATAAACGTGATTGAGAGAAGAAACACCAAAAGAAGAAGAAAGGGGCAAAAGGAAGTTAAAGATAAGATAAAGAACAAAAGATTAACGGAACAAAGAGAGACACAAAACCTTGATGGGGACTGTGAACGGAAGCCTCTGCTGTGGAAGTTGTGCTTGGATTTGGATGCTCTGTGATTGTGTGGTGGGATTAGAATTGTTCAACATGGCCATGTTGACTTGCTATATATTATTGCATATGAAACGCATTCACAAAATCACAGTTCAATACCCCAAAGAGTGTTTTTGAATTTTCTTTCACTTTCTTGGCCCCCCCCCCCCCAAGAATGAACCAACCCAGATGAAAAATCTCAATTCTTGTGGAAGAAACCATAAGATATGGCTCAAATTTTGTATTGTTGCTCTCATTCACACACACTTGCTACACAAGCAATTGACTCTGTCCTCGTTCTTCCTTCAATTTATGTATACAAATTCTTTGAATGGAGTAATGGGGTAGTGCAGATGCAATTGATGACGTGGTACGGTGATGTGGAATCCTAGTGCAGGTTTATGGTCCACGCTACCATATTTCCTGAAAAATAGTGTCTCATAAGAAGAAAACAAAGAGTGAAATGAAGATAACTGCTTTTTTAAAGGGAGTGATTGTTTGTTCAGTTCACCTACTAGTCTTAACTAATTTGATCAATGGGTGATACACTGAATATTTCTTGTTTGAACAAAAGTGTCACCTGATTTTGAAAACAAGTTCTAAGATATCAAACCAATCTTATCCAAAAGTATATATTTCAAATCTGACATTTAGGTTGTTTGACTTTGAATTTGACAGTTTTTTATTTTTGTCAAATTCATTTCAGGTTACTTTGAATCTAGTCAAAACCTTTACTTTGTTAAATATCTCATTTTATTCTCCTATAAAGAATGACCATACTCTTTTGCTTTCCATAAATTTGATTTAAGCATTTTATAAATAAGGAAAAATAGGAGAAGAAACTTGTTTATGCAGATAATTTCAGGTATGGATATATGACATAATTATATTATTAGGATTGTTATTATTTATTTGTTCTTCAGTGGGGGTAGGAGATGAAAATCAGATACTTGTGTGGGAATGATGACAAATAACATTACTTTCTAATCATTAATGATTAGTGTCCAACCATGAAAGACTTAATGTGGCTTAATGCTTTTAGTAACTCAGCTTGTTCGGTTGGCATTTATTCTAGTGCGTTCAATTTAGGGGGGAGCAGTTTTAAATTATTTTCCACTAAAAACTAAATTTTTAAAAATTAATATAGACTATTTTTTTTTTAAAAAAAAAATCAACTTTCAATTATTGAAGTTTTTAAAATTTGTTCAAATAAAATATAGATAAAATAATTTATATGCTTGCAAAATTATTAAAATGAAATATACTTTTATTAGACTCACTATCATTTTTATAAAAAAAATTATAGTTAACTATTTTTTAGAAATCTCAAAAAGAACTATTTGTATTGAACTTAACTTCTATGAAATGGCAATTATTTTTTGCTTGAGTTAAAAGCAAATATAAATAATTTTCTGTATGACCTTTAAATGAGTAGCAAAACCTCTTAAAGTTATGTTTCAATGCTTAATAGGGTGACATTGTTATCTACATGTACCGACACATGTATTATGAATTAATTATTTCAATCTTTATATTATTTATGAGATTTTAATTATTAAAAATTTATGAATTTAAGTAATATATATATATATATATATATATATATGAGATATAAGGATAAAGACTCATTATTTTATTTTATGTTTGGATAAAGAATTTTAATGGTTATAAGAAAATAAAATATATGGAATTTGAAATTCTTACAATTAAATTCTTTTCATTTCTCAAATAACTTGAAATATTATAAATTTTTATTTTTAGATAAAGTAATTTAACTTATATTTTAAGACAATTCTATTATAAAATTATTTAGATAACATGACTCTATCCTTCATTCTAAGTCGATTTAACTTGACTTTCAATTTATACTCACTTATCTCGAGTCTTCTAGACCACGAGATTGGGACAAGTCATTTCGACCTTCAACTTAGGTTGACTTCACTTGATCTTGGACTTAGAACAACTTGTCTAGACCTTTGACTTGGGATGAGTTGACTTTACCTTCGACGCAAATCGAGATGTCTCGACCTTTGATTTGGGTCTAGTCATCACGACCTACGATCCAAGTTGACTCGTTTTGACCTTTGACCCAATTCAAATCATCATGACCTCCGTCCTAGGCCGACTCGTCACAACTTTCGTCCCGTGCCGACTAGTGATGACCTTTGACCTAACAAGCATCAATCTTTGTCTCGAGCCATTTAATCATGACCTTCTAATCGGGCAAAATCTGCCCGACCTTCAATCCTAGCAAAATTTATTCAACCTTTGGCTTGGGCCAAATCGACTTGCCCTTTTACTCAAGCTAAATTGGCTCAACCTTTGTTTCAGGCTGAATCAACTCGACCTTTATCCTGGAATGAGTAGTCTCAACCTTTTGTTCGGGCCGAATCACCTCGACCTTCGGCCTAGAACGAATCGCCTTTGACCTTTGGCTTGAATCAAAGCAACTCAACCTTCGCCACATACCAAATAGGATTTTCATCCCAAGCCAAATTGACTCGACTTTTGTCTTAAGCTGAATCGGTTCAACCTTTGTCCCAGGACGAATCCGCTCCACTTTAGATTTGGGTCGTATCAGCACGAACTTCGATGCATGCCGAATTTGCCCAACCTTTGGCCTAGGCCGAATCCACCTAATATTTGGCCCAAACCAAATCATCCAGACCCGATTAGGCTCGACCTTCAATTGAATCAACTTAACATTCGACCCAAGCTGAATGAGCCTAACCTTTAACCTATGTTGAATTCGCTTGACTTTTAGCTCGAGCCGAATTTGCTTAAACTTCATGCAAGAATGAATCAGCTCGATCTTCATCCCAAGCAGAATTGGGTCAACCTTCGGCTCGAACCAAATTGGTTTGACATTCAGTCCAAGCTCACCTTCGGCCTAGGCTGAATTCTCTCATCCTTTGATACATGGAAAATTTTCTCATCCTTCAATCTGAGTCGACTCATCTCAACACTCAATTCATGGTGACTTGCCTCAACCATTTCGGGTCGACTCATCTCGACCTTTGTCCCGACCGACCTGGCTAGACCTGCAACCTAGGCCAACATGGCAAGACCTTCAATACTGACCAACCTGGATTGAACTTCAATCTGAGGCAACCCATCTTGACCGTCCAAACCAACTTAGGTCGTCTTTTGTCCAGGCCAACTTGACTTGAACTTTAATCTAAGTCGACTAAATTGAACTTTTGCTTGAGCTGATTCAACTGAGCCTTTAGTTTGGGCCGACTCTACTTGACCTTTGTTAATAGAGTTAGAGTAGTGAAATTTCAAATTTGTTATATTTTTTTAGAGTATTTGAAATTCTTCCATTTTATTCATTTAAAATACCTTCCACAATTTCTTTCTAATTATTTATCCAAACAAGTCATTTTATTGTAAAAGAAAATTAAATTCTTCAAATGGTTAACTTTTTTGACGTGTTAACCGCGTTTTAGGATAACGTTTAAGTTGTTTGCCACATTTTGACACGTTCAAACTCAAATGTCAGTCTAGAATAACGTTAACAAGTCCAAAAAAATTAATATTATTAGATTAAAAGGACTATATTAATTTATTTTAAAGTTTGAGAAATAAAATGTATCAAAGTTTGAAATAAGAACGAATTCCAATTTTACATATAAGTTCAGGAAGTGAAAACATACTTACTTCTTCAAATAAATGAAACACTCTTTTAAGTTACTTAATAGTCATCCAGTAAATTCTTCTTGAAATACTCATAGGTGGATCAAAATTAATTATTCGCCGACTTAGATGAATCCAGTTTAAGTAAAGAATCTTAGATACAATGATTCCTTATATCCAAAATTTTCCTAAAAGAAAATTTGGACAAACGTATCCCGTTACTGTATGAAATGGTCGTATACGAAAATCACTATTAAAGGGCTATTATGTATAGAATACTTTATAATACCATAACTATATCTAAATTATCTATATTTATTTGTAAACAATTAATCGTAACTAACACGTAATCAAAGTTGTACCAAATTAATTTTCCTATTTAAAATAAATACATAGTAGGATGAAATTACTCAAATTAACATAAATGCAGAAAAACAATGTCCTATATACATAATTTTATACGAAGAAACAAATGATTTCAACAACACTATAGAACACTATATAGATGTTAAAATCAATCACAAGTGTAAACAATGTCAAATTACAAATTAATCAAAATATCTATCTATCATATATGTTTGCACTATTTCCCAATTTACAGCGCAAAAACTTAGAAGAAAACTTGATCTTTCATGAAAAGACTTTGATCATATAAGTAATGCAAATCAAGAATATATCTATACAAAGATTTAAAAAATTACATTATCAATATCACATATTGTATTTCACGAAAATTATGCAACAACTATTGTATATCAGAAAACCTATATAAATATAAAGTTGTTTGATAACCAAACATAATAGAAAAAACTACAACACAGATAATTTAATGTAACTCTTTGTTTTAAGCTTTACATGTACTTATTCTTTCTTGGCTGATAAAAAAAGAAAAAAAAAAAAAAAACTGTGTTTATTCTTTGGAATTTTTTGCGAAGTTTTTTGTAAGAATTAATGTTCTTTGATCTATGTCCGGAAATCACGAGTTACATTTCTCACTATTTCTCCACATCTGTCTCCATTTCCTTAACACCCACTTTTATTTTATTTGAGAAGAAAAAATCACCTCTTCTTAGGATTTTGTAAACATGAATGCATACCAAAACATAAAAAAGAAAAAGAAAAAAGAAAGGTACTGACTTTAAACTATTAGTCTCTATAAGTCAAATGTAAATATTATTTTCATGATTTTAACTAGGTACATTGCGCATAAGATTTTTAGATTTACTTACTTCAAAGATGGTTGGGTATAAACATCTCACGCTAAAATGACAACGTACCAACTGTTTAAAAGCTTTTTTAAATAATAATAATTTAAAGTAATTGCAATGATTAATTGCACCATACCTCAATATCGATGAATTGGAATTTTGGAACTTGGATATGAAAAGGAAGGTGCAATAAGAAAGTTTATTGAACAATCATTGGATTGGATTAAGTAAAGTGTAAAGAAAGTGACTAAGAGGAGGATACTCTTAAAACAATATTTTAAATTTCTTTCACGGCAATTTGGAAATTCCATAGGGTTTTCATTTTACTTTCTATTTGTTTATATAATTCAGATAATTCAATAGATAGAAAAAATGTGATTAAAAAAAAATTCACTAAAAATAAGCAGCAAAATCTTTCATTATTAACAAAATCCATAAATATGGTGTGATAAAAATATATAAGTTACTATTTTTTTTATCAATAACTAATTGAGGTTAAATTATATCAATTTTTCTACGGCATTAATGGTATTTATAATTTTTTAAACCTTGAGAGTATATGAAATAATATTGATTTCCTCAATATGTTTTATTGCATACTCAAAATTAGATGATAAAAGAAGCTTCAAATTCTGAATCACTTGATTAAAAGGCACAAATTATTAACAATCATGTCCATCATTGAATGATATCAATTTAAATGTGAATAATATAAAATTGGCAATTCGTAGAATCCTCTTTTATTTGCTTTGACTTGCCACCAAAAAAGATTTGATTCCCGTTAAATAAAGCTTACGTTTCTTCTCTGCTAAAGAAAGTTCGAATATAACCACCCAATTGTCCTTTCCTTTTGAAAGAGATAGAGATATTAAAACTAAACATAAAGTAATAAAACTTAAAAGATTGTCAAACAGAAACCGTAGAGGGGTCATTCATAAAATATATATCAATTCATTACCATATGATAAAATACACTTTTCTTTTATCCCAAAATATTTTTTTTATTGACAAATATAAGTTATTAAAATTTTGTTAGTGGAGAAAACTTGAATTTGACAACATCTTCCGTCGTTTCAAACCGATCTTTTAACTTCTAAATGTGAGTGGAGACACTTCCTTTTTAAACCCTTCAAATCAACCTCATAATTCTCAAATCAGCTGTGCGGATGATTGAAGGACCACCTAACTTTATGAATTTTTTAAAATTATATGTGTTTTGAATTTTTTTAAATTATATGTAACTTTAAATTTTTTAAATTATATGTATTTTTTAAATTAGGCAGTACTATATTGAAAAAAATAATAGAAATTAAATTGGATATTTTTTTATAAAGTATAACATTTAATGTTAATAAATAATAAAACATAAAATCAAATGTAATAAAGAAAAAAAATTATTAAGATATTTTTATTTTCTCTTTCATTATCTTTTGAGTTTCTAATAACTTTGTAATCGAATAGAGGAAGAAAAGTCAAACTTATTTATGATAGAAATCCACTCAGAATAATGTATATATACATAAAACACATATCCAAGGTAATAAAATTAGATTGAAACAGATTGACAATGTCAAGGCTAAAAATAAGGTAATGATATCGTAATCAAATACAACACTTTGATGAAGAGCACAACCAAGAAAAACTTTGAGGTGATTTAGATCTCATTCACGAAATCCAGAAAGAAGCCCGCATAAGAGAGCGGTAACAATAAAGCCCTCTCGGCAAGGCACCGAGTTATTTAGAGTAGTAACAATAAAGCTTTCCTAGCAAGGCACTAAGTTACTAACAGTAGTAACAATAAAGCGCTCCTAGTGAGGCACCGAGTACTAAGAGTAGTAACATCAAAGCTCTCCCAGCGAGGCATTGAGTTATTGAGAACAATAACAATAAAGTCCTCCTAGCAAGGCACCGAGTTATTAAGAGTAGTAACATCAAAGCCCTCTCAGCGAGGCATTGAGTTATTGAGAGCAATAACAATAATGCCCTTCTAACGAGACACCAAGTTACTTAGAGCAGTAACAATAAAACCCTCATAGCGGGGCACTAAGTTACTAAGAGTAATAATATCAAAGCCCTCCCAGTGAGGCACACAGGTACTGAGAGCAATAAAAATTAAGCCCTCCTAGAGAGGCACTAAGTTACTAAAAGTAGTAACATCAAAGCCCTCCCAGTGAGGCACCGAGTTACTAAGACCGGTGACATTAAAACGCTCATAGCGAGACACCGAGTTACTGAGAGCAATAACAATAAAGACTTCCTAACAAGGCATTGAGTTATTGAGAGCAATAACAATAAAACCCTCCAAGCGAGGCATCGAGTTATTGAGTGCAGTAACAATAAAGCCTCCTAGCGAGGCACCGAGTTACTAAGAGTAGTAACATCAAAGCCCTTCTAGCCAGTGGCGAAACTTGAGCAAAAATTTTAGGGGGGTCAAATTATATTTGTTATATATAAATTATTTTCAATAATTGAATTAGAACTAAAGTTTGGTGCAATATCCTTTCAATATAGATTATCATAGTGATTGCTAAAAATCTAGCCTCCATCTTATTTCTCAACCTGATTATTTTCATTGCAGAAAAATATCTTTAGCTATAGATTTTTCGGTTGTAGATGTAGAATTTTTTGTTCAAGTTCCGCCACTAATGACGTAGATGCATTTTTTTTCATCTTCATCACAAATCCTCCTCTTGAAAAAAGAATTTTTTTTTTCTCTTTACCCATAATTTTTCTAATATAAATTTGTCACCTCTCACATATTTAGGAAAAGACAAAATTATGAATACCCCAAATTAAATCTTAAAATTAAGACTCAATATTTTAAGAAAACTAAGCTTCTAAATTATTAGTTTCCCTTACCTTATAGTAGATTCCTGATATTGTTTTTCCCTTACACAATTTCAAAACCTAAAATAACTTTATTTACATAAAGAGGAGTTTGATCAACAATCAGAGCATGATTTTATGATTTTATGATCTCTGACAGATAAAAATATGCCTAGAACGTAGAAAAGTCACAAATAAGAGGAAAACATACTGGTTCGAAAAAAAATGGTAAAAAATGAACTTACTCAAAAAAATAAATTGTTTAATCTAAAATGTTCCTCCACTTCTCAATTTTGTCATGGTACAATTTGATTTTGAAAATAATAAAAAATTGATGGTGAAAATTGAGATAGAAATAGAATAAGAGAAAGAGATAAAAATATGCCTGGAGCGTAGAAAAGTCACAAACAAGAGAAAAACATACTGGTTCGAAAAAAAATGGTAAAAAATGAAACTTACTCAAAAGAAGAAATTGTTCAATTGAGATAGAAATGGAAGAAGAGAAAGAGATAATGACACGAAAGAGAGAGATATCAAATAAAAAAGTAAAAGAAATTATAATAGAGAAAGAAAATATGATTTTTAAATTTTAAAATTTTTTAAAACTAAATTAATATAAATAAAAGAATAAAATATAAATATATTTTTTTTAAAAATATATAAAATATAATAAAAGTAAAAATTGTTAGGGGAGCCATGGCTCCCTCTGTCTACATGATGGTCCGCCCCTACTTCCAGTGAGGCACCGAGTTACTAAAAGTAGTAACATCAAAGCCCTTTTAGCGAGGCACCAAATTATGGAGGATAATAACATTAAAGCTCTCTTAGCAAGACACCGGGTTACTGAGAGAAGCAACACTAAAGTGCTCCTAGTGAGGCACCAAGTTAATGAAAGTAGTAAAAATAAAGCCCCTCCTAGCAAGGCATCAAGTAGTTACTTAGCCAATAACATAAGTGAAAGCCCTCAAACGAGGCACTGAGTTACATAGACAATAACCTAAGCAAAGCCCTCAAACAAGGCACTAAGTTATTTTGACAATAACAAAAGCTCACAAAGGTGGCAAACGAGTTACCGAGACGGTAACAAAAATTAAGCCCAACTCGACAACACATACCAAAGCCTGTCCAACTTGGCAGCACGTACTAAAGCTTGCCTAAGTCGACAACACACACTAAAATATGCCCAGATCGATAGTATAAAGCTCGCTCAGAAAAGTAGTATCAAACTTTGTTGAAAACAATAGCCCAAAGCAGCTCATCCACCTACAACATCGTAAAATTCAGCCACAACTCGACCAAGAGGTCAATTAACGCCGCAACAAGCATGCCTTACACACCAATCAAACTCCCAAGACTAGGGGGCTTATGTACCTACCTGACCCAATAGATGATACTAGGTAATGCGACCCAATAAGGTCCAATTAGCATCATCACAAAAAGACCACAAAATATTTTAAGATACATATATTGGGGCAAATACTATCATATTAACAGTAATTATGACAAATATCGATAGTTCGATTACATCTTGATATTCCTTAATACCAAATATTTAAAGGATATTCTGTTTATCAGGCAAGGTGTCACGTTATTATCATTATTATTATTACTATTACTTTTTATTTGAGGTAAGTCGTTATTTTACTAATATTGCTTAAAATTACATTACTTGTTTTATCACATGGATCCAATTCTCAAAAGGCCCTATAAATACATCTAGTATTCTCCAAGAAATACACATTCTCATATACTCATTCTCTCTTACAAAAAGATCCTTACCTTCTTGTTGACTTGAGCGTCAGAAAGTCTTTTGCAGGTGGATCTTCCCATGTGTCTCAAGTCTTGGAAGCACTCCATCAAGGTCTATCAAAGTCATCCAGATCGAAGACTTGCCTTAAGGTCTGTCAAAGCCATCTGGATCAAAGACTCGCTTCAAGGTCCGGTAAGAACAATTTTAAATTAAAAAAATAATAAATGTTTAAGTTAAAAAGAAAAGAAAAAAACATAGAAAAATATAAATAATTGCAAAAAAAAAAGTAAAAAAAAAACTTTAAAATATGCTTGATAGACAATTTAAAAAGGAAAAAAAAAAATTTACAATTAAATGTTCGCACAGTTTATAAATAAATAGAAAAGCTTACAAATAAAATCATACCTATGGACACAATTAAAGAAACAAAAAAGAATTAAACGATTGCTTCTACACTCCCATTTATGCATAAAAAATAGTAAAAGCAGGAAAATTGACCAAAGGCAAATTCGTGTTTTAAAGTACGTTATCTTAAAGTCATGCTTCTAAATATAATTTATCCATTTCCATAAGAATTTCAAATTTTTATGATAAATTGAATGCAAAATTAGACAGTTCAGTAAATTAACCCTAAAAAGACGATAGCAGCTACGCTATACCTTTTTCTATGCTTATGAAAAGAGTAAACCGAAAACAAAAACTATGGTCTAATATAATATGTGCCCATACTTCAGCTAGCACAATAGGACAAACACTTGGTGGACACAAATTTAGAAGGGATAACGGAGAAGTAGATCTTGCTCCCTCTTTAGCCCAATTTGCAATGAATTGGAGGGCTAATAATATAAATTCTCACTAATTGTGTATTGATAAATATCATGCTCACTTGTACAATTTTACACTATTAAATAGTAATTAGTTAGTATTGTATTGCTTAATATACTACAATTGAATGAACACAAACACTTTACACATGAAATATCACAGAATAGGAGTTGTACACTTTTTTGACAAGGAAGTTAGAACAGTGATGTTAAGTATAAAGTGATCACTCACTGGAATCCACTTTTTCTAATCTCAACCGACAATTCACTGACAAACGATGGCCTTGAGTTCGAAGAAAAGAACCAGAATATGTGATGTAAACCACACTATTCCAAGTTTCACAAATTCCACCATATTATGATGTCTTCACCATCCAACAACATTAACCACTGAACAACCTCTTTCCCTCTTATGTACCTAGCTTCTCCTCCCACCTTATCTTTCTCAAACAAGTTTCATTTTTGATGTTCTCTTTGCATTTTTCTCCCAAATGGGGCTCAAAATATTCATGGCTTCCTTCATGGTATCCTCAATCCTGTTCTTTCTCATCTTCATTCCCACAAGATTGACCCTACAACTCTCCAGCCTCAGGCCTAACTACATGAGTGCCCCAAAGAACAACAGCAAGGCCTATCCGGTTACTTTTGCTTACTTGATCTCTGCATCAAAAGGAGATGTTGGGAAGCTCAAAAGATTGATGAGGGTGCTTTATCATCCAGGGAACTACTATCTGATTCATGTAGATTATGGGGCTCCGGAGGCTGAACACAGGGAAGTGGCACAATATGTGGCTGCTGATCCTGTGTTTGGTCAAGTGGGGAATGTTTGGGTTGTGGGAAAGCCTAATTTGGTGACATATAGAGGACCAACCATGCTTGCTACCACTCTCCATGCCATGGCAATGCTTCTTAGGACCTGCCAATGGGACTGGTTTATTAATCTCAGTGCCTCTGATTATCCCTTAGTTACACAAGATGGTATGGTGAGTGGCCTTATGCTATTCCTTTAGAACACCACAAACATATAACAAACAACATTTATGTTTTGTCCGTTTATTTTCTCCACTCACACTTTCTTTAACTGTGTGCAATTATCTTACTAGTGTTGATTGGCGTGTGAACCATTTTAATCTTTCAGATCTGATACAAGTGTTTTCTGAGTTGCCAAGGGATATCAATTTCATACAACATAGCAGTCAACTGGGTTGGAAACTGTGAGTGGCATGGCATTGCTCCTTTATTTGATTTTTCTACTTTAAGCCTTATGATTTGTTTAAAGTTATGATATCTTAATGTTCTGAATACCCTTTTTAGGAATAAGAGAGGGAAGCCAATAATAATAGATCCGGGGCTTTATAGCCTGAATAAATCAGAAATTTGGTGGGTTATTAAGCAGAGGAGTTTACCAACATCTTTTAAGCTCTACACAGGTATTCTTTTCTCCTCTTTGTTCTATGTTCTATCTAGATTATGCTGTTATGTTACTGTACACAAGTTTAAGTTTATCCTCTGTGATTCCCTTCATCACACGCATGTGTATGTATTATTAGACATTTTCCCTTGGTAATCGAATGGCATGTATGTGGACCATGTGATACTCTGAAGTACGTGTACAGTGACCATGCGTTGTCCCATAAAATATGGTGCATACATCAATGTCATAATTTATTGTTGTCGGTCACTGCCAAAATTTCAACTTTATATGAGATCTTATCTTAGTTTTCTATTCCCCCTAGTGTAATCACTCATTGGTGTAGATTAGTTTAAGTGTTTAATATGTGTGTACTACTCAGCTAATAGGATTCTTGTATCAGAACATTTCTAGAAATAGTGCCTTTTTCATATGGTGAAAGGTCAAATTTATGAAGTAACCGAAACCAAATTTCAGAATCTATAAGCAATCAGAACTATATTTTGTGGTTGGATCTAGAGATTTTTTAGGAGTAAACCATTATCAATGTCCTTTTCAAATTACAGCCCATAAGTCACGGAAGGTAATTGAATGGTTGGTGGTGGATTGGCATGGATGTTAATGTGGCTTCAAGAACTTTACCTACCAATGTCAGATGAGTGAAACTCCACAACCTCTTCTTTAGCCATCACACCATTCTGATTAATTCTTAATTCTCACATGCCTCTGAATTTTGGTGAACATGAAAAAAAAAACAACACAGAAAAGTACCCAGAACAGTTTCTAAATTATCAAATTGAATAAAGGGTCTTGGAAAACAAAAGTGTCAGTTTTCACTAATTACAAATCACCATGGTATTATATAACAGAAATGCAAGGATTATACCAGGTAGACTTTGTCGTTTTATGCAGAGAGATTCGGTGAAATTTTGGAAACTAGATTGTATTTGGTGGAAAATACAAGTGTCATAAGTTGTCGATTCTAACAATGCATGTGATTCCTTGCTGGTGGAGGATAGTAAGTACTTCGACGGTGGATGTATGTCTTCATTAATAACATCTTTTATACTATTATTATTGTGCTTTGTTTATCTTTTCAAGACTGTGTCAGTCTCAATTTCAGACACATACATGTTTTAGACCCAGAATCAATTTCTGTACATAGAACAAAACATGCCAGCATTTATATAAAATCACATTAACTGGTGTGTTTAATGTGATTTTGAATTATTAAATTGAATCCAAATATGCATTTAGATCATCAGATTGTATTAATTATACCTCTAAACTCACTTGGATTCTGAACACAATCTTTATAGACATTTTTCATCAGCTAACATTATATGATTCTAAATGTCCCAAAAATTCATCAGGTTCAGCATGGACAATACTATCAAGATCTTTTGCAGAATATTGCATAGTGGGATGGGAAAATTTGCCAAGGACCCTTCTACTATACTACACCAACTTTGTGTCATCCCCAGAAGGATATTTCCAAACGGTTATATGCAACTCTGAAGACTACAAGAACACCACTGTTAACCATGATCTTCACTACATTACCTGGGACAACCCTCCAAAACAGCACCCTAGGTCTCTGGGACTCAAGGACTACAGAAAAATGGTTCTTAGTAGCCGTCCATTTGCCAGAAAATTCAAGAGAAATGATCCAGTTCTTGATAAAATTGATAGAGAGCTTCTCAAGAGGTACCATGGACAATTTTCCTCTGGAGGGTGGTGCTCTCAGGGTGGAAAACACAGAGCATGCTCAGGTTTCAGAACTGAGAATTATGGTGTGCTTAACCCTGGTCCAGCTTCAAGAAGGCTCAAAAATCTGCTAACAAAACTTCTCTCTGATAAATTCTTTCACAAACAACAGTGCAGGTAATAACCATATATGATCTTCGTTCATCTTTATCACTTGTAAAGACTATTGAAATTTTGGTTATAATATATTGGATCACTTTCTTTTTTGTCATTTCAACTTGGAGTTTTATGCGGTTTAATTAATTTATTTTATCAAAAGCATGAATACATAACAGTGGTGAAAATAATCATGACAAAGTTTAATAAGAAGGAAAATGTTTTTTTTTTTTTTACATTATATGCACCACTTCACAATCTATCTACTTTTAGGAAGTATTTTGATCATTTAAAAATTTAAAAGAAAGAAAGAAATTAAAAACAAATAGTGAATATAAAGTGTGGGTAAAAATTATGGATGTCAAAATAATACTGCCTTAATAAGACTTTCTCAACCTTCAGAGGATTTGTATCATTATAACATGCATGAGAGCTGTTTCTATGTTTGGATCTTTGGGTTGGTAAAGCCATCATTTAATTAAAACTTTTTATAAACATTTCTTAGAAAAATAATAAAATAAAATTTTATATAAAGTTAAATTATCTTTATTTAAAATCAGTTTATAAAATCATTTTTATATTATTTTTTTTTAATTTTAATGTATGTAAATTAATTTGAACTTAAGAAGGAAATATATTTCCTTTTTCTTTTATAAATATTTATTAAAAAGTTTATCAACTCAATCCCTGAAATTTTAGAAGGTTTATTAGTGTCTCGTTGGACCGGATTATCCGGTAGACTTGTGATACATATTTTCAAAATTTAATAATTTCCGCTATTACCATATTTTTTGGAATAACTGTATCATAGATAAGATATGTTTCGAATAATAAGTTTAATTTGATATGATTTGGTATAATATGAATCTATACCATTACATAAATTTATACTATATATTATATACCGAAAATTCATCCGGTATCCATTTTTTCTTTTCTAATTTTGCGTTCTAGTAACTGTTTTTTAAATTAAAATTAAAGTAATTATTTTCTTAATTTAATCTTTTAAATAATTTATTTATTTTACTGTTTTTCAAAACTTTAATAATTTTTTAAAACTAAATTAACTATTTATAATAAAAATTATATATAAAATAAAAAATTTATTCTAAAAATTGTTTATATTTTTTTATAATAATTTTATTATTTTATTGTGAAAAAATTGTTTTATCTTTTATCACTTTTGTACAAAAAGATATAAATGCATAATTATACTGTTTTGATTAAAAATATTGAGTAACTTCTCAACTTAAAAATATTATTTAATTTTCACACGTTTTTTTAATAATATATATGTTTTTTTATATTTTTGACCTAGTATTTAGACTTACATGCAGCGTTTTTTGTTACAATATTTTTTAGAGCATTGGTTGACAAAGTTCTTTTAACAAAGTTTTGACAAACTTTTTTACTTAGGTAAAGTATAAAATATATTTAGGTAAAAAATATTATTTTATTACTTTATTTTAATTAAAAAAAATTTAATGTACTTTAATTCTATTTTTAAAAACTTTGTTAAGTTTGTTAAAAAAAATTGTTAAAAGATAATTTTTTCATTTTTTAAAATTCAAATTATTCAAATTTGGTGCAAGAATACAAAAGTTTTAAGTAAATTAAAACACACTAACATAAGTGTTAGTTTTACATCTGAGGTAATTATTTATATCAATTGTACTTTTTTAATATAATCTGTATGCAATTAAAGCAAAAGAAAAAGACAATTTATATTTTACATCATACCAACATATGTATATTATCTTTTCTAACAAATGGTTGATTATTTTATCCACATGTTTTAGTTTAATTATTATAATCGAGTCTCAGTTAACATATAATTTTATTTTATTAATTATCCACAAAAAATGTCACATGCAACAAATCGACAAGACTTCGTCCGGAAGAGTACGACAATTATTTAATTTATAACAATATATATAGAGAATTCTTTTTTTTTCCACATTTTAAAATATCAATTTTATCCTTTAAATATAATAATTTATTAAATTTTACAAAAATATCATTACTTTTACAAATTCTTTTATAAAATCGAATCTCTGCTTTTTTATTTATTTATCAATGATTATTCTTTCATCTGTTCTGATATATTTCACTTTATTTGTAATAAATATAATTTTAATTTATATATTTAGTTTATATACTAATTTAATAACATTATAATATTATCACCTATTAAATAATATCACACATAATTAAAAAATACATGTGTTTATACTAATTTAAAAATAATATGATTTATTCCGTAGCTAAATTTTGACAGCAGTAACTTACATTTTCACTTTTATAATTTATAATAATATAATAAAACGTGCGCGCCCTTCTCTCACCCGGGTCTTCATCGTGTGTATCAGGTTTTAACCTTTGCAATCCTTTCTTCCCCCATTCACCTTTCTCTCCTCTCTTCTCTTTACCGGTCTTTTGTTTTCTAATTTGATTTCGTTCCCGGTTACCTTATCGTACTCCGTCGCACCGGAAACTGCTGCCTAGGCCTCCACCGGAGTAGCCCCAGGCTGCGTCTAACAGGTCCGTTTTCCCTCTCTTTTCGTTGTATGTTTGTTTGTTTATCGAACGAAATTCATAGATGATAATGAAATTATAGTCCAGAGGTTCTTAGAACGTGTGTGCGACCGCGATTATTGGTACAATTTCTAACTTTTGTGGCGTTCGTGAGCACGTCGCTATCACAATTGTGGTTGCGTCTGTTAGATTTGTCTATATTTCGTGACAATTCAAGGAGTGTAACGAGACTGTGACAGCAGTTTAAAGCTTACTAGTGTCATGAAACCTCACTCACTCAATTTTCCTCCCAGTTTTTGAAGCAAAGCTGGAACTGCTCAAGTTCCCCTTTATGGATAAGAAGTAGGAAGAGAAAATAAAAATCCTTCAGAATTTTTGGTAGCTGGGTTCAGTCTAGTAAATGTACCCTTCCCATTTTTGAATTTGTGATTCTCTCAACTTTTTGATTTTCTGCAGCTAACCAGAGTCAAGAAAGAAATAACACACCAGAACATGAATCAGACACCTACTAAACCTTGACAATTTCAAGTTTTTATAAGACTGTCTAAATAGAAGCTGGAACCATAGTTAGTTGTGGAACTCAATTAGGAATACCTTAGTTGTCAAAGAACATAGGATGATGAAAAGCAAGAGATGCACATTCTAAAGCTTTGGTTTTAAATTCAAAACTGTCATTTTGGGAACTGGGTATTGTAGATAGAACCTCAATAGCGATATCATATTTAGTATTTTTGGTTCTTTCCATCATTCAATTCCAACATTTTTTGGTTGAATTTGTCCTATCAGTGAGATGTATAAGTATCACTTTATGTTGGGGCTAGTGTATTTATATAGTAGTTTGTTTGCACAAAAAAAAAAAAGAAAAAGTTGAAGATGAAATACTGGGTGATCTGATGGACGTTTAAGTGTTACTTTTCTTTTGGTGGTGTAAATAGTCTTCAGAGATTTTGTATGAGAGTCATATCAGTTTTGATATACTTGTTTTAAAAAATAATAAAATACGATGCGATAAATGTGTAATATATAAATATTAAAAAATATATAATAATTTTTAAAAGTATAATAAATATAAAATTATTATTATATGAATTCAATTTAAATTTAAATTATATATATCAAAATTGTTAATATAAAAATATAAATTATTATTATTAAAATACTATTAAAAACAAACTCTTACATAATAATTAATTTAAAAGAAAAAAATAGTTAGAGATCCATATAAAAATAAAGGTGCTGATGTTAGATTCTCTTACTCAAAGGAGATTTTGTTTATTGATGAACAGTTGTAAACATGTTCCGTACAGTGAATTATAAGATTTATAAACATATAAAAATAGAATTAATAATAACAATCACATTGAAAAAAATAGTTATATAGCGGGCAAATTAAGTTAATATTATAACTAGTGATTGTTTATTGGAAAAATTAAGTTAATATTATAATGGTTGAATTGAGTTAGGTTGAATGATCTAGTCTTTTGTTAAATGAAAAAAAAAATTGATAAATATTTGATTCAAAGATATTAAAAAAGAAAGATGAAATATATAATCTATAACTATTAATTTATAATCTATTTATAACTATTAATTTATAATCTATTTATAGCTATTAATAAAGGAGATTGTTTTTAATAACTCTTAAATAACTTTATTTGTGTACACATCTCACTTTTATGTACAATATAAACTATTTTCTTAATTATTTTATTTTTTAAATCTGCTAATTACTTTTTTATAATTATATCCATATCTATAATTATAACTATATTTGTATTAACCGATAAATTACCGTTTTTGGTTACACATTTCACTTTCAATAATGAGAGCTGTCAAAATCGGGATAATTTGGCCGATCCGGCTCAATCCACCACGGTTTGATCAGTGAGGTAACCCAAATCGATTCACTAATTAGTGAACCAAACAAATTCTAACCCGACCTGGTCCACTGTGGGTTGGTGGGTTAAACAGGTCGATTCACGGGCTCACTTAATTAAAATAAAATACAATTTTTTTATCTTTTTTTTAGTCAAAACTAGATTATAATTCTAAATAAAATCTAAATAAACTTTAATACAATTCAAATACAAACTAAAATAACAAAACTATAAATTATCTATGTGTTGACTAAAAAAATAACCTAACATGATCCAAATACAAAGTTAATTCAACAAAATATGCTTGTGTGGCTCTTTATTTACAAGTTGGTGAGTCAACCTAGCTCACCACGGGTTCAATCCGGGTGAGCCGAGTAAAAAATTAACCCGTAAAAAAATTTCAATCGAATCCGACCTAAACCCGTGATGAGTCGGGTTGGCTCGCAGTTCCAACCCATTTTGACAACTCTACTTTCAATATAAATTATTTCGTTAATTATTTTATTCTTTAAATTTTGTAATTATTTTGTTATAATTATCATTATATTTTTACAATACATTTGTTAAAAATTTAATAATATTTTTATTATTATCTATAACTATATATAAAGGGGATTCCCTCTTTTGTGTCCACATTTCATAATTCCAACTTTACCCTTTATAATTTAATTATTTATTAAATTTTTAAAAATTAATGGTTATTTGTATAAGTTTTTATAAAATTATTTACTTATCTCCTTTTTCTTTTTTTCTCCTACTATTCATCAACAGTTATTTTTCTCTTATTTTCTCCGTACATTTTATTTTATTTTTTATAAATATACTTTTATTTTATTTATTAACTTAATAACATTACAACATCATCAATTATTAATATAATTCAAAAAAATGTGTACACACAGGCGCGATAGTTCCAACCCATTTTGACAACTCTACTTTCAATATAAATTATTTCGTTAATTATTTTATTCTTTAAATTTTGTAATTATTTTGTTATAATTATCATTATATTTTTACAATACATTTGTTAAAAATT